>JABUBO010000116.1_pt1 | contig 23575 bp, 35 predicted proteins | sample 7240361 | NCBI WGS metagenome assembly JABUBO01 (sample SAMN07256346, study PRJNA390944) | subsurface metagenome | isolation source: Methane hydrate marine sediment | place: Pacific Ocean: Eastern North Pacific, ODP site
AAACGGCTTGGGGGGGGGGACGGCGAGGGGAAGGACCAGTAAAACCCGAAACCGCACGCGAAGGAAAAACGAAAATGAACGGGCACTGATTTTCCCTTCTCCCTTTCCGTCCCAAAAAAAAAACGCCGAGAAAACGTGGAGTGGAGGAAAAAGGGAACGAATGACCAATGCTGCTTAGAGATCCCTTTTCCCTTCGCTCTCCCTCCTCCCGTCCCTCGAAAAAACTTGCGGGGAAACGGCTCGGGGAAACGCCGGGTCTACGATAAGGCGGGGTTGAAGGTTCTCGTGTAAAGGTGCGCGAAAATCGACGAGGTTGTTGAAGCCATGGTGATAAACTTATGGTAAAGTCTTTTATCTTCTCAGAATATGTTCCAATGGTGAAATCTATGATGCGAAAGAAGAAAAAGTCGAAAAAGAAAAAGCGTTGCTAATCTGCTTGGTTTTTGGCGCGTTTTTGCCGCCTTTGTTCACACTCAGCTGGGTGCGGGTCCATAGGTAAAAAGGGAAATTTCGCCAAAAGTTTTAAGGCTGGTGCTTCTTATGCTTTATTGAATGTCAAAGAAAACGATTGGCATAATTTGTGGGGTGATTTTTGCCGCTGACTTAATTGAGAAGGGTGGTTTGACGGAGGTGAGATGATGGGAGAAAAATTCGAGGTCGAACTCGCATACGAGAAATCGACGAAACGCACGCACAGATTTAAGGAGACAAGTGAACCAATCAAGATAGGGACGCTGTACGTTCAAAAGACCGCTTTCACAGCGCATCCGAAGCGGATTCACGTGACGGTGGAGGTCGTCCCCGCAAGTTGAAGTCATCAGCGGTTAAGAGGGAGGTGAGAGATAATAGCATCCGAAGTTGGCTCTCGTGCTATTCTTTTCGTTTTGCCAGTTCAGCACTCACAGCCTCCACAATTTCATAAGCGAGCGGAAGCTGCTCCGCCTGAGATTTCGATTTTGCGATGACCCCCTTCCAACGTTCTTCCAACTTCATGAAGTCGGCGACCTCTGGTTGCTGCTTTTCCCGCAACAACACTCCCAAGACCTTATAGACGACGAGATTCTTTGTGAACTCGCAAGGCCCGAACCAAGTCATCGTGAGGTGTCCGTCTTCCTCTACGATGGGGAATTGCCGGCAAACCTCTGGACGGTATCTATAAATCGAGCACAAATCATCACCCCGAATGAAGGCACAGGGGCGAGTGTACTTGAATTCAAAACAGTTCCCTTCTGGTCTAACTGTTACATAATGGTAAAGGCTCTTCCCGAGCGGAACCTCAAGCCTATCCAAATCTTCAAGCTGTGGGGAACGGCGAAGTGAAGGGAAGGGAAACGCAAAGACGACTTCCCGCACGATCGGAAAAAAGCGTGGCGGAAGGAGCCTCGCCCGTTCCCTCTTCCCTTCCCGTCCCGGACCCCTCGCCGCTGGACGGGTGGCGAAGGGAAGGGAGGCGAGCGTGAGGGGTCGTCCCTTTTCCCCTCCCGTTCCCTTCCCGTCCCCAAAAGCGTGACGTAAGCGTGGGGGTGCTCGAATAAAGGCATCAAAAAATGCTAAAAGAGAAAATAAGTTTTTCAAGCGTGCCCGTGGTTACAAGGAGGTAAAAAACGAATCCTAACGACCCCGCCATCATCATTCCATTATTCACCTGTTTACTCCCTGATTCAAACCATCCAAGCCCGATCTTTCTATCTGAAAATGGCCAAAGCGGCTTGAATTTCATGTAAGTAAAAGTATCGCCAAGAAGGTGACAAATAATACCACCAAATCCAACAACGAACCCCATTACCCCCCACAATACATTTGAAGCCGAGTAAAAGAAAAGAAGACCAAAGGCGATTCCAACCACGAGGCCCGCCAACACGTTATGGGTATAACCCCTATGCCTTATTTCCCATCTTATGTCGATATCGGGGAGTGATGAAAGGCCGGCCGCCAAAACTATCACTATTATTGCATTCTCGTTTGGCCCGAAGGGAAGCATGAGAAGCGAAAAAACAAGCAAAGTCAATCCAGCATGCCCTTTGTGATTCATTCTATCCCTGATTAATTTTATTCAAAAGACTGAATAAGTGATGCCCATGGGACCCCCGCCTACCCCTAGGGGGAAGATAGTCATCGAGAAGGGGGTAGAGCTTTAACGCCTATTTTTTTTCTGAAATCACGTAGTTGTATTCGTCCAAAAGCTTGGGAATGGTTGGCTTGTACCCTTTTCTAGCTAGCTCTCTTATCATGTATTCTTTCAAATCCGATTCTCCCAATTTCTTTATTTCATCAAAAAGATGTTTTGCCAATGTCTTCATTTCTCCCATAAATTTCAAGTACCCTCCTGGAGATCCCTCCTTATGATGATAACTATCGCAAATATTTCCATCCCACATTACGAATAAATCGGTGTTTAAGAAATGAAGAAACTTGCTTGCTCCTGTAGAACCAATGAATTTCTCCTCTCGAAGGTCGCTATAAAGTCTTTTAATCAGCTCTCCTAAAGTTGTGTTTCCATATCTCTCACCAAACTTTATGGTTTCGATATTTTCTCTTGAGAGTTTCTCAATTTTATCCTGATTATCTTCGTTTTCAAGAAAATTAGAGATCAATTCATCCAGTTCTCTCTCGCTTACCTTCTTACCAAGACATTACCTCTCTCCCCCTGCTCCCTCAACCCAGCTAAAGGCGCTTAAACATAAAAGGTTAATCCCTCTGACGCCCTCTTTTTCTATTCTTGGGTAACATCTCATGGATAGATTGAGAAAATTTTGTATTTAAATCGTTGTTTTCAACAAACGAAGTAATTCGAAGCTTGGTTTTGAAATCACTTTTTAAAATGTGCTGGGTCGATTTGGAAATGCATACCCACATCGCACCCCGAGTTCACTACAGACCGACTCAACCTTCGAGTATACCCGACGCCAACTTTCAGGATCTCGGGCGAGGTTAGGTAATCGTTTTACTTTTGGGTTTGCTATTCTTCAATTGTCAGATCCCACTCAACTTAGTTTCCTAAGCTGTGGCGGGCCACGGCGGTCGCGGCAAAAATCCCGCAAGTGATTTTGGCGGCGAGGATAAAATCTGTTGCGATAGGATGAATGCCAAGCGCCTAATCCTCACCCCTGGCGACTTCCTTGCTCGGAGGTTCGACGAGGGCTATGCAAAATTCATCGCCCGAATGAAGTACAGGATAAAGAAGGGCGACCGCAAGCTCGCCCTCTACTCGTTCTTGGCGCGTGCCGAGTGCGGGCTGACGTTCGCTGTCGGGGCTTCGGCGAGCTACTTCGGCTTTGTCATCGTTATCCCGTTCGTACTCTGCCTCTACCCGCTGATTGCGCTGGGCGACCCTTACATGTGGCGCAGGGTTTACGGGCGGCTGGCTGAGGGCGTTGGATACAGGGCGTCTTTCCTGCTCAACCTCGACATGCTCTACTGGTTCGCGGTCGGGTGGGTGGCGGGGTGGATGGTAGCATAAACTACCTCGAACTCAAGGCCCTCGCTCGCCGTGCCGACCGTGCTAGGGGTGAGGAGCGTAAGCGGCTGGTGGAGAGACTGATAAGAGAACTCCCGAAGCTAAACTCCTTTGAGGGCTGCGATGAATCTACGGTGTGGCTTGCGAGACTGATAGCGAGGATGAAGTGGGCTGAGATTAACGAGTTCACTTGACGATTTCACCAAAAATCTGTAATTCCCCTAGTTCCCGCTTAAATAGTGAGCCCCACAGAAAATTTAACGGGATTTTACAGCTTGGCGAGGAAGATGAGAATGGTTGAGATGAATATTGAGGGTTTGATAGCGTTGGCGATTTTGAAAGGGATTGTGGGGGCCATTTTTTACATTTGGATTTCTCGCTGGACGGGAAAAACCTGGGCCGGCCTGATTGTTTTTCTCCTCTTCACGGGGATTCCTTGGTTGGGATTGATATATTCGGGCAAGCACTTTTTAGAACAGCTTTTGGACTTGGGCATATATACTCTTGATAGCTTTATTGGACTAATTTCTGGGGGTATACTCATTTTCCTTTATGAACTCTTCGCAGGGGGTTCAGGGCGAGAAAGGTATGTCTAAGCTCAAACAACTCAAGGCCCTCGCCCGCCGCGCTGACGCTGACCCTCCTCTCTACCACACCGCTCGGTTGTGGCGGGCCGCGGCGGTCGCGTCGTGATTACCCCAGCTGGCTACACTAGGGCATACCCACCCGCTTCCCCAGTTTGTTTCCAAGGTAGCCCCCCAGCAGGGCCCCCAGCAGGTAGACGGGTAAGGATGTGAGCGCTGCAGAACCGGCGGTTAAACCGTACACATTTCTTAGGATGATTATGGAAATGACAAAAAAAACGAAGCCGGTACAGGAAGCACCGAGGAGAATGAAGAGACCTCGCCACCGGGATAAGGAGGTTCTCGCGAAACGTTGAAGGGCATAAACTGCACCTGCAGAGGGCAACGCGATAATTAAAAGGAGGATCGTTTGGGTCAAACCAAAGACCCACAAGCCCAAGGCAAAGAGGATGCAGGTGGCACCAAAACTGATGGCCCAATGACTACGCTTTCCCATCTTGCCCCCCACATCCCATTACGTGCTCCCTGAAGGGTAAAAATTCACCCACATACTGACTTGACTACTAAGATACATATATATTCGCAACCCAAGACACAAGGCAGGGTAAGGGTCCCATAGCTATAAACGGTAGCAACAGCACATACGACCGCACAACCGAGTGCACAAGCGATACCTACAGGTATTTCGCACCACCAGTCGTTTGCTAGCATCACCATAACAGTACCGGTCTCCGGATTGTAGATCCATGCTATCTCCGCAGGTTCGCCGGTGCGGAGCCGATCATCGTGAAACTTTTGGTCGAACCCCGTGAGCACAAGCTGATTGGCGGACAGGTGCTGGGCACCGAGGGGGCAGCCGAGCGCGCAAACTTGCTAGCACTGGCTATCCAGAAAGGGATGACCGCCGAGGAACTTGCAAGGATTGAATACTGCTATGCTCCGCCCGTCTGCGATTGTATAGAGCCATTAGTAGTGGCGGCTGAAGCCCTCCTACGCAAGCTTAAGTAAAGGGCACGTTCGCGGTGCACGGCGTAACCTACGATCTTCCCAGCGTGAAGGTGCTCGTTCCCTTTCCTCTTCTCCCGTCCCGTCCAAAAGAAAAGTGCGAAGAGAAACGCCGCGAGAAAAACCCGAGGGCGAGAGGAAGGGAAGGTCGTTACCATGCCTGTGATGATTCGGTCCCTCCCTTCGTCCGTCTCCCTTCTCCCGTCCCTTCCCCTGCCCGTCGAAAAAACACCGCGAGCAAAAACCGGGGACAAAAAAACGCAAAATTAGAAGACAGGGAAGTGAAAGGGAACGGGAAAACGGGCGAGGAAAACAGGCGAGGAATGCTTTAAAGCGGGCACCCTTTCCCTTCACCCCTTCGCTCTCCCTCCTCCCGTCTCCCGACACGTCCCTTCCGTCTCCCGAAAAAAACGCGCGAAAAAAAATCAACGTGGAACGGCTCGGGGAGTGAAGTGAAGGGTCGGCCGCGTCCCCGAAAAACAGGGCTGCCGTTCCCTCTTCCCTGCTGAACTGCTGGGTCGGGTCGGGGGAAGTTAGTGAGGGAAGTGAGGTGAACGGGGCGCGGGCGTGGGCTTGCCGGTTCCCTTCTCCCTTCTCGCACTGGTTCCCTCTTCCCTTCCCGTCCCTACCCCTCAGAGCAGAAAAAAGACGGGGAGGGGAGTTGTGGCGCCAGTGCTTCGGTCGACACCGCCGCTTGCACCTGAAGTTAAACCTCGCCCAAAAAGCTAGGCGGGGACGCGCGCGTAAAGAAAGCCGCGCGCAGATAACAAAAAAGAATGAAAACACTCACAAGTTAACCGTCGTTGTAACCGCCAGCGTCAGCGTCTCTGTCTCTGACGAATGTCCAACGAGCAAGAGCAGTCGTGATAGACTATGAGCGAGAAACAAGTCTACCGCGAACGAGCAAAGCCGAGGAATTTTTCTTCAAATGAAAATTGGAAAAATTCCGAGGCGTATGCGAGCGGGCAAAAAACGAGCCATGAAAATACAGTGGAAAATTGACATACATAGAGATCTACTATATAGGGTGATGGGGCCGAAAAATAATCGGTAGCACGTTCAGTAATGCTGTCCGAACTACTGAATAGCAAGATATGCCCTTCTATTTTGGAAAAGAAGCCCTCTGGTTCCGTCTTACTGAGTAATGAAAATGGGCAAAAGACGAGTTTATTAGGGTAGCGGGTAATGAAAATCGCACTACCGAGTAATTTCATCCACAAAGCGGTGGAACCGCCTGTAATTCTCCATCATCTTTTGCCTGTCGCCCTCCGAGAGATCCCCCCTCCTGAGCCAATCTGGAGTGGTCACCTTGCACTCCTCGGTCAGCCCATCCGCGCGGAAGATGTGGAAGAAGTTCCTGTTGTTCTCCTTGTTCCGGACGTGGACAACTAGAGGAACTTTGCGCGTTCTCGCCAGCTTCAACTCCGGGCGTATCCTTTCCTCGTTCACCGTCCAGTTCTGGTTAGTTATTCGCCAATTCTTTGCGGCCACGACGCACTTTATCCTCCCGCCTAAGCGAAGGATGTGGTCGGGTTCCCCGAGCCCCTCCTTGTTCTCCACATCGAACCCGAAGTTCCTGAATAGCTGGGCGGACCACCCCTGAAACTCCAACCCCTCGACCCTCACCCTCTCCCCTACGATCGACGCTTTTTTTGGTAGCTCAGCAATTTGATCCGCAAGGTTCTGTAAACGATTATTAAGTTCTCTAAAAAGCTGTAGGATCTCTTGGTGTCCGGTTCTCTGCTCATTTTTTTGACGGTTGGTCTTCTTTTTTAGTTCCTCCAGACACTCCCACATCCTCCCTATATATTCCTCCGCATTCTTCCAAAGTTTTGCAACCGCTCTGCACTCGGCCTCCATTTTCTCTTCTGTAGTCTTGCCAAGTTTTCGCCATAGGAGTGAAAAAATGGTAAAAAAGAGAGCAAACCACCCCAACTCAACTCCCAGCACTACTTGGAGCGATGGCACGACCCATGTCTTGATAAGCGGCGCGATCACCTTCGTCGTGATGAGATGGGCCCCGATGTAGAGCGAGAATGAGCCCACCCATGCGCCTAATAGCTCGGTAAGTAGATCACCCCAGCCGGTGAGGGGCCTTCTCTGGACATCGCGCAAAAGGAGAAGCGTCCAAGTAACTGCGGCGATTAACGGAATCCACCATTCCATCTTAATCACCCCCGCCACCCGAATTCACCTTGTTCTTTTCGAGGATTCTTACGGCAATGGGCTGGCTAGCCAGATCTGTACGCAAAATGGCCACGGTGTCCCCTGCAGCGTTTTTCAGACGTGTACGGATAGTATTCGCCTCAAGACTATCAGCTGGAAATGTCAGAGAACCGATGTTCAACTCAACGGTGAGCAAGCCGCAACTCTCATCGACGGCCGAGATCTTCCCGACCGCCTCCTCCCATTTTCCCAGGCCTTGAACACCGTGGTTTTTTACGCTTTTTCTTGGCAGGGCAGGGTATACCATGCACAGCACCAGTACTTTTTTATACCGTAGCCCATAAATACTTTGCATGGGGTGCCCTGCTATGTTAACCGAACCAAAGAAGAAAATTCTTCTTGAATGCTCAAAGAAGAAAATGAGATGGATTGAGCTAAAGAGTGCGCTCTCAGTTACGGATAAAACATTGAACAAACATTTAAATGAACTCGTTGACTCGAAATTCTTGGAGAAAAGTGATGAAGGATACAGAACAACTCTCTTGGGGCTCCAAGTACTCAGCTCAGTTTCCGAGTCACCTTTAAGAGCAGCCGTAAACAAAAGGGTAGAAGCGGAACTTAGGCGTCTCGGTCTTGTGAGTCATTTCATGAGCAAATCAAAGACTCATAGGCTTTTACTCGGCTTTACCGCAGCTTTTCTCGGCTCGAAGCACGCATACATCGCGGATGAGAAAGTACGTGAGAGGGTTGAGCGGCTTAGAACGAGCCTAGCCGAAAACATTTGCATTGACCTCTCACCTGAGCCAACAGATAAAGAGGACCTAGCAAGTTTCTCGGAGAACATTTGGAGAGCTTTGAAGGTGCTGGCAGAGAGCCCGGAGTTTAGGAAGAAAATAGTCCAGGACGGCAAACTCCGAGTTGCAATCACCTTTGACTTGAAAAAAATAAAAGAGGATCCAAAGGTCTTGGACTCGGCATTGTTTTGGTCCTTCCGCTGAACCTTTATAGAAATCAAGCTACGCCGAGCTGCGGGATGCAGGCTAAGTACGCTTTTCTCAGCTCAGCGCGGTCTATGTGGTCGTATATGTCTATAGCCTCCTTCCGCCTGTCCCCTCTGAGTTCTTGGATGAACTCGCGGGACATCCCATTTTTTCGCAACCACGTCGTGAACCAGTGCCTGAAGCAGTGCGGAGTGAGATGATCTTCGAGCTTGGGCGACTTGGAATCGTGAAGCCCGACCCTTTGAGCGTGCTTGCATACGAGCGAGTAAACTCCATTTCGCTTCAGCCGAACCCATCCAGCCCCGACGAAGAGCGCCTCGGTTTTCGGTTTGAGCTCACCCCTCACCTTCAGCCAGCGCTTTAATGCCCTCGCGCACTCGTCGTCGAAAAATACGATCCTGTTGCTTCTTTTCCGCTTGGGCTTGAGGATTATCGATTGTTTGGCCCAGTCTATGTCGTCCGCATCCATGGATATGAGTTCACCCCTCCGCACGCCTGTTTTAGCAAGCAAGAGGATTATCGCCTTATCCCTGGGATCCAGCACGGAGTTCACGAGCTTCGCCATCTCCCCCACCGAAATCAGCTTCCTCTGCGGGTCATCCAGCCCTCCCTTGTAACCCTTTAGGAACCGCTTTCGGACCGGGGAGATGGGGTTGGTCTGCACGAGGCCCTCGAAGCAGAGATAACCGTAGAACGCTGACAGGGCTGATAGCTCGTTCTTCAACGTCTTCGACTCCACCCCCCCGGCCCGCCTGTGTCGAATGAAATTCCTCAGCACGTACTTGTCGACATCGAGGGGGGAGATGCCCTGACTCTCGACGAATCTCGAGAAGAGCTTCAGCACGTGTACGTAGTGCCTCGTTGTCTCCCCGGTGAGCCCCCGGTCCGTGCAGTCCTGTTCGAATCCCCCGATCAGCTCCTGAGTGCCGGGAACCCGATGTTGCCCAGAATACTGGGATAAAGTCAGCCCGTCCATTTCCATCCCCTCGCGGTGGCTTTTACCAATCCGTATGCCTCGAGGCCCTCAAGCTGCCTGCTCACGGCCTTGACCAAATCGGCTTCGCTGGGCTCGATCCCTAGCCTCTCCAGTATCTCATCGCTGCCGACGACCTTTCCCTGCCTCAACACGTTCATCAATTTCCGGTCGTATCTCCTCACTCCTTGAAATCCTTCCTCGAGAAATGGTTGAGCCCTGTAGCGCCTGAGTTCGGAGTCCAGCCTCTCGTAAGCGCGTCTTAGAATCTCGTTCTCCTGCTCACGCGCCGCCAAAGTTGCCCCGAGTTCCTTCAATTGCTTTATGAGCTCGGCGCGCTTTGGGTATCCCTCTTCCCCTTCCCCGTGGAGCGAGTCCTCAACGCGCTCGATGACGAACTTCGATACGGATGCGTGAGATCGCTTGGCCAGCCGCTTCCACCGCTCGGCCGTTTCCTCTGAGGGCAGGTAGACGTAGATTGCCCTTTTCTTTATCGTCTCGGTTTTTCCCATTCAAACCCAAATTTAGATGGATTTTGGCCAATAAATAGTTTACTGGTAAAATGGTGCGGGGGACGGGATTTGAACCCGCGAACCCCTACGGGACCAGCCCCTCAAGCTGGCACCTTTAGTCGGTCGTTAGACCTTTGACCTGACTCGGCCACCCCCGCGCCAAGCAAAATTATGCGTTGTGGAGGTTTTAATCTTAGAGTTTCTTCACTTGCTTCGAAAATTCATTGGCCTTGCCCTCAAGGACCCCCATAGCTTTAAGGAGGATCTGTTCGGGTGGCATGCTTCCCGTCGACTCGATGTGGAAGATGAACTTCGTGGGATCGCTTCCTATTCGGATTGCCTTGGGCGGGCAAGCCTCGGCGCAGGCTTTGCACATCGTGCATAGCATTATAGCGCTGATTTTCGGTTTTTTCCCGGCGAGCTCGATGATGTTCACCGGGCAGGCCTTGACACAGGCACCGCAACCGTCGCACGCTTTTTCGTCAAGCTCGAACACTGGCATGTACTTGTACGCGGCCACCCCAGGTTGCCATCTCGCGTGCTCCTTGCCAAATCCCAAGCGCGCGATGGCAGTCAACTCGAGGTGCTGTCCCTTCTCGAGCTTGATAATCGGGACCGAGCCGCTCACCGGCACGACCTCTTCATCGGTCGACTTCAGATCGCCACTGAGTGTGGTCACGGGCCCCTCGCGCTTGAGCGTCAGGCCCACGCTGCACTTCGGGCAGCTCCCTTCCCGACAGCCGCACTCACCGGGTAGGTTGTAGCCTTTCAGGGGCGTGCGAAGGGGGACTAACGCGAGTCGGTGTGCGAGAATCTCGTCGTACATTGCCGAATCATTGACGTTGAACTCGACTTCGTCGATTGCCATCACCGGTACTTCGCGCAGCGCGGTCCGACGGAGGGCATTCGCGAAGGCTGGGTTAGCGCCAGAGAGCACGAATTCCATCTCGTTACCTTTGAGCTTTCGGATTTTGAGTTCCATTTTTTCACCTCATACTCGGCGGCCTCTTCTCCCCCCAGGTCGTCTACATCCATCGTGCGGCGTCGGCGTGGTGTCCTCAATTCTCCCAATCCTTAAACCCGCCCGCGCTAGTGCTCGAATTGCAGCCTGCGCTCCGGGGCCAGGGCTCCTCGAACCGCCCCCGCCCGGCGCACGCACTTTGATGTGAATGCCCGTGAAGCCCTTCTCCATCGCCTCCTCAGCCGCGCGCATCGCAGCCTGCATCGCCGCGTAGGGTGAGGACTCCTCTCGATCGGCCTTGACCACCATGCCTCCCGACCAGCGGGCCACGGTCTCGGCCCCGGTGAGATCGGTGATGTGGATGATAGTGTTGTTGAACGATGAGTAAATATGAGCGACTCCCCACTTCTCGTCTGTCATGCTGTTTCCTCCTTAGGTTGCGCTTCGGCCCCACCCTCAGCCTCCTCGGGTCGGGTTTCCACCTTCTCCTCGATGATAGGTTCGGCCGCTGAGGCTTCGGGCTGTGGCTGAACCTTAAAAGACGAACCCTCTACGTACCCAATCACACCCTCCTCCTCGAGAGGCACCAAGTAGCTCGGCACGCTGACTTGTTTGCCTGCGATAGCTATATGGCCATGAAGCACAAGCTGTCGGGCCTGCTGCGGCGTCCGAGCCAGACCCTTGCGATGAATGAGCGTTTGGAGGCGGCGATCAAGCAGGTTCTCGATGTTCAAACCGAGCACGTCATCAAGCGTCGCATCCTCGCCTACAAGTCCAAGACGGCGGAGACGCATTAGAAGTTGTTTGGTCTCGAGTTCCGTTTGAGGGCCCGATACGGCGAGCAGGTGCCGGGCTTGCCGCCTGAAGTTTCGAAGTAGGGTCTGGATCCGCCATATCTCCTCCTTTCGACGGAGCCCGTATTGGCGGAGGAGTTTGTCCTCGGCGTCCGACCGCTCTTTTTCCCAAGGGTGTAGGGGCCTGAGATATTTCTTTCGCTGGCGCTTCATTCTTTCTTCTCTCCTTCTTTCTTCTCCCCTTCTTTCTTCTCCTCTTCTTTCGTTACCCCTTCTTTCTTCTCCCGCCTGCCCTTCCCGGCTTTCGCGGCTTCCTCGCGTATGCGAATTTCCTTGCGCTTCACCCCCACGACTAGGCCCTTGCGACCAGTGGTGCGCGTTCGCTGCCCTCGCACGGACAGACCAAGCTCATGTCTAATGCCTCGACGACTTCGAACTCTACGCTCGCGCCCGATGTCGGCGCGCATCGCCATCGCCACATCCGCACTCAAGAGGTGGAGGTCCTTGCCAGTATCGTAATCCTTTCTCCGGTTGAACATCCAGCTCGGGATCCCGTGCTCGGCCGGATTTTTTAAGACTTGCTCGAGGCGTCCTACCTGCTCTTTGTTCAAGTTGCCAAGCTTCGTGAATGGGTCGATATCTGCGACATAAGCAACAGCTCGGGCAGAGGTCGAACTCACGCCCTTCAGGTCAGCTAGCGCTAGCTGGACCTGCTTCCCGCCAGTCAGGTCCTTCCCCGCGAGCCGCACGATGTGCTTGAATTCTTCTGGCATTCGAATCGCCAACTAGGTCTTTCTTAAATTCATCGAGGAACTTATTAAGATGTTCGAAAGGTGGCGCCGGGGAGGGGATTCGAACCCCTGCGGCCCAAAGAGCCACAGGTTCTCCAAACCCAAAACTTATCGCCCTTAGACGTGGACGGGTTACTCGCCTCATTTAGACAGTTCTGCGAAGTTGACCTACAATTACGTGAGAATACGGTTAAGGGGCACGCGCAGAAAATTAGGCGCTTCTTTAAATCAGTTAAGAAAGGCCCCGGCGGGATCACGGATGTCGACATCCGAAACTATCTCGCAGGGTTTAAGGAGAAGCGCGAGCGAACGCGGGCAAACCTGATAATCGCATTGCGCCGGTTCTTCAGGGACTTCATGCGCATGGGCGAGGTCGTGGAAAGTTTCAGGCTGCCCCACGCGCCGTTCAAACCCAAGAGAGTCCCCACGAGAGAGGACGTCCAAAAATTCTATGCCGCGCTCAAGTCGCCCAGAGAAAGAGCGATTTTCTTGATGTATGCCACAACCGGGCTGCGAAAGCATGAGTTAATCTCCCTTGCGCTAAAGGAAATCGACCTTGAAAGGCGCACGGTCTTGCCGAAGGGCGATAGCAGCCGGACCAAACGAACATGGGCGACATTTTTCAACGAAGAGGCCAAGCACGCGCTGAAAGAATACCTCAACGGGCGCGGGGAACTAACGCTGGATTCTAAACTGTTCTCGGAGAAGGCGGTCCGGAAGACGTTCAAGGGAAGGAGCGAACAGGAGTTCACATCACGCCCCAAATCTTGAGAGATTGGTTCTGCTCCGAGATGGGCGAGTTGGGAGTTGCCGACCGATACGTGGATGCTTTCTGCGGAAGGGTTCCGAGGAGCGTGCTGGCAAGGCACTACACAGACTTCAGCTCGGAGCGGTTGAAGCGGATCTACGATAAGGCGGGGTTGAAGGTTCTCGTGTAAAGATGCGCGAAAATCGACGAGGTTGTTGAAGCCAAGGTGATGAACTTATGGCAAAGTCTTTTATCTTCTCAGAACATGTTCCAATGGTGAAATCTATGATGCGAAAGAAGAAAAATCCGAAAAAGAAAAAGCGTTGCTAATCTGCTTGGTTTTTGGCGCGTTTTTGCCGTCGAGTTCCGAGGTCGGTCTTAGCACGGCACTACACGGATTTCTCGCCGGAAAGACTCAAGCGAATCTACGACAACGCAAAAATGCGGGTATTTTCATAACTTGGTTTAATCGTTTCGATACGCTTTCAAGGCAGGCTTTTATCTATCAAATAGAAACTAAAAAGTTGCGGAAAAACTTCGAGCAACGGTTTGACTACTGAAGGTTCGTGTTTAAATCAAACGTGGGGTAGATCATGTTCATAGTGGAAGCAAAATGACCTCTAGTTATCCGATTCTTTGGCCCCATTTATCGAGCGTATATGGGCCTACTTCGTATGATTCCACGCCATCCGAGTAGGTTATTCTAATAATTTTGATATACCGAATTTTTGGGTCTGTGATAAAATCGAAGGGGAGTTCAAAGTGATCTTCGGGGGCAAGCGGCCTAATGCTTGTTATCCCTATCGGGAGCGAATCTACAAGTTGGCTCTCGTCGTATGCTCTTGGTTCTTCTCCCAGTTTTGATTCCGGTATCTCGCGAGTGCAATAATCCACCTTTATATCGCGCGCAAATTCCCGCCCAATGTTTTTGACGATGAGATCATAAGTTTCCCCACTATGAGAAATCGAACGGTTCCCCTTTGAAAAAGGAATACTCGCAGCGGGTCTTGTAGACTTTTCAATATAGGCTGTAATTGATGGTCTGGGTCGCGACCTACGCATTTCTTTCAACATTCTTTTGTTCGAGTAAAGGGTTATGACTACCGATACTATGGCGCAACAAGCGATGACCCAAGTGCCGATAATAATCCAATCCATCTTAGAACCGTTTAATTATTAATTTTAAAAAAATAAAAACTTTCTTAATGGCGCACTTGGTCACGATAACACAAGGTTTGCACCATCCCTTTTTATTTGCTTGTCGCTAAGTTATGTAGGTATCAGACGAAATTTAAACTCCGGGGATGGTGATTTGGCTCAGATTTTCATATCCCACAGCCAATATGACGGAAACATCCGGAAGTATTTCGATGAGGTCTTCGCGGGCACCACAGTCAGGGCCGTAAGACTAGAATTTGAGCGCTATAAGAATCCCCCATCTAAATTCGTGTTGGAGCAGATCAAAAAGTCAGATGCGATATTCGTTCTTCTTGGGCCGAAAATCACCCTAAAACCCGCTACACAAAGTTGGGTCAGTTTTGAAACGGGGGTTGCGGCAGGGATGAGAGAACCTTGCCCCATATGGGTATTCGAGCCAACACAATATGCCCCGGTCCCGTTTCCCGTCCCTTTCCTACATCACTACGTGTTGTATGACATGGGCTCTCAGGAGGATAGAGAATACATAAAATCTATAGTTACGAGTCATCGATTCTCTTCCATAATTCCGGTGACTAAGAGCATCCTTGCCCCAAGAGGGAGGCGAGTTACGTGCCCGCACGAGGGCTGTGGGATGTCCTATAATATTCACACATCAATCGATGAAATTCATTGTCCGACATGCAGACAGATAATAACGTTTAGGGGATAGAAAGTTCAGGACAAACTCTCGTGAGGTGTATTTGATATGCGCAAGAAAAAAGAAAACGACGAAATTCTTGCCGGAATCAAGCGCATACGCAGAAGTCAAATTCTTACTTCTTTTGATGTTGTTTTTATGATCCTTGTGCCAATTGCGGTACTCGTCGCAGGATATATCATGACGCATCCAGAGGTTTTAATCCGTTTTGACCCACCGTTCCTTTATAATCTTATTGTGGTCACGTTAGCACTTCCTCTTTCCATGGGAATAATTGGTATTTTAATGGAATCAATTCAATACAGGCTGATAGGATGGTGGTTATTCTTTATTTTTGGAATTTTTTCGTATCTAAGTTATTCATTATTTTCCCTCCATCAAGGCGTTACGGAAATAACGTTGGGGTGGCAATTGAAAGTCTACTCCTTTTTCGGTTTTGGCAGTCTCCTTATAGGGTTTGGGGCGAGTGATTTATTTTTCGAAAAGATTTTTTTGAACCACCTCTTTTTAGCAAGAACGAGGGAAGTTGGCATCACAAGAACAAAAATAAAGGAGAAGTTGCAAAAATTTCCAGATAAATTTCTTTACGCATTGCTCATCATTGGGTTAATTTTGGTCTTAGTTGGCTTTTTGGTAATTCCCCTGCCGTAAAATCAGGTCCTCGCCTTAAAGTTTGGCCTTTTTGATGCAAACGGCAACAGTGCTGTCAAAAGGCTTTTAAGCGATAAAATCCAAGTGTAGGCAGGTGCACGTGCATGAAAAAAGTGAAGAGAAAGCGCCAACCCCTGACAATAACCGTGAATCCAAAGGTGATTAAAGAGGCCAAGGCGCTGGGGCTTAATTTGAGCGTGGTTTCCGAGAACGCCCTCAAAGAGGCGATCGCTCGGTTAAAGGGAAAGCGGGGGGCGGAGTGAAACCATGCTGAGTAAGTCCGAACTCAAATTTTTGACGGAAGGTGGAACCGGCAACCCCGATTATGACCGCGTGATGAAGCACCGCATCCGGGCCAAACTGCTGAAGTTCGAGCGCGACGTTCCGGTACTCAAGCGCAACGACTGGTCGAGGCGATGGCTGCTCCAAGTTCTCTCAAGCGTTACGGAAAACTGTAACGGTGCAACGGAATTCCGTAACGCGGGCGAAAATGAAAACTCTCCCAATAACGCCCCTTCCGTTCGAAAGGTGGCGCCGGGGAGGGGATTCGAACCCCTGCGGCCCAAAGGACCACAGGTTCTCCAAACCTGCGCCTTACCTGGCTAGGCTACCCCGGCTGTCAATCTATCTATAATCTCGGCTCTATAATCACTTTCTCGCTGGGCCGGGGGATCGAATAGGAACTTGCGAAATTTTTTAATTTGGTTATTTCCATTTCCGCGGGTAAGTGTCCGGCGACATCACCACGCGTTCAGGCTTCGCGACGATCCCATGCTCAACTTCGTAGATTTGCTTCGAGGTCATCGTGGCACGAGCTAGCGCGACGACTTCGCCCTTAAGCGTCATCAGCGCCAGGAGATTGTCCTGAGAGATTCCAGTGTCGACTTGGAGCACACCGGGTGCCGCGAGGCTGGCGCCGTGGCAAAGTGCATCGACGGCCCCATCTCTAACGACTAGCTTGGGCAGGTGTTCAACTGCGGCCTCCACGGGTAAAATGACTTTGCGCAGGTGCTTTTCATCACCATCCTCGCTCCAGAAGGCGTAGGCGTCGGCGAGGTCTTGTAGTTTGACCAGAGTGTCATCCTCGCGGAAAGGTCCTGCCCGCGTCCGGCGAAGCTCTCGCATGTGGGCACCGCAACCCAAGGTTTCCCCGACATCAAACATGAGCTTTCGCATGTAGGTACCCGCCGCGCACCCCACGCGCATGAGCACGTCCCTGCCCTCCCGCTCCAAGAGCTCGATGTAGTAAATTTTTCTCGTCCGAAGCACCCGCTTGACGGCTGCCCGTAAGGGAGGACGCTGGTATATCTCGCCCTCGAACTCGTGCAACACCTGCTCGAGCTTATGGTCCGGCACGTCACCGTGGAGGTGCATCACGCAAATGTACTCTTTTCCCGCTGGCAACAACGTCTGGACGATTTTTGTCGCATCCTCGAGTGCTGTCGGCAGCACGCCGCTTACCTTAGGGTCGAGCGTTCCCCCGTGCCCCGCGCGGCGAATCTTGAGCACACGCTTTACCCAAGCTACGATTTCATGCGAGGTTGGCCCGATGGGTTTGTCGAGGTTGATGATTCCCAAGCGCAAGTGTTCACGAATTGGGCGCTTGTTAGGCTCACAGCCATGACTGGGATCGGTCATATCTTGAGCCCGGACTAGAACTTCACGTTTGACATCGGAGGGTAGCTTGCCCACTTAAAACACCTATTACTGAACGCTAGGCTGTGTCTTCCTTAGGCTCAGAAGGTTTATCTGATGGCTTTTCTGTTTTTACCAAGCCCGCTGCTTCAAGCGTGCGTTTGACATCCTCGTCCGAGGCCCCCTTCGCAATTTCAACTTTTTGCTCAAGGGACTCGAGATGTGCAATGTTGCATCGGCGCCGTTTGACCCAGGGGCCACTCACCACCACGTAGACATTGTCGAGCACATCCACGATGACGCACTGTTTGCCCGCCTCATGCCCAGCGAGTTTCACACAAACCCGACCTACTTCCATCACCATCTCACGACCTCTTTCGAATGAACTGCTTTATCGCGAGCTCCAAAATCCGTACCGTCTCCTTAGCAGTGAAACGTTCAGTGTTCAGCACGATGTCGAATGAGGAATGATCGTTGACATCTATACTATAAAATTGTTTGAAACGCTTGGTCTCGCTCCGCTCCCGCTTGCGAGTTTCGTTAAGCACTTCTTTGTACTTCCGCCTCTCCCGACGAGCAATCCGCCGAACCCTTTCCTCGAGCGGGGCGGTGAGCAAGACTTTTAGATCCGCCTGTTTAGCCATCCACCCCGCGAGGCGGGCGTCGATAAGCACATTTTTGCCCTTCGCAGCCGTTGTAGTTCGTCGGTCGATTTGGTGATCTATGCTGGGGCGGCGTTCGGCATAACGGGAAAATTCGTCGAGCGTCATCCCCCGTTCTTTGGCGAGCTGCCTGAAAACGGTCCCCGCGCAGACATAGCGGAGTTTGAATTTTTTCACCAGCGTCCGCGCGGCAGTCGTCTTTCCCGCCCCGTGCAAACCGCTTATAGCAACGACTACCATTCTTTCACGCTCGAGCAGTTTCTTTGATTGTCTGACGTACACAGGCCGGGCAGAGATAACCACCATAGGGGCGATTCGGCATGCGTGAGCTGCGAGGGAGAGACCGCAACTCGCTCAACCTAACTCGGGGAACGCCTCCCAGCGGGCGCCCACAGGAGGCGCATCTCGCCACCCCCGCCCGTTCTTCTTTGTAGTGTACGATGGTTCGCCCTCCGGGAGTGCGGACGAAATGCTGTCTGTATCTTGCAGAGCGGTACCTTCGCGCGGGCATATTAATCACGGATAAGCAATTTTCGCCAGAGTTGGGAGGACCCGAAGTAGGTGAGAAGGTACCAACTCAGAAAGCCGCAGGAGACCCAGGTGCCGAAGAAGGGGAGGTCCAGACGGAAGGGAAGCCAAGCCACTACCCACCCGCCGTATATGCCCATTAGGATGAACCAGAAAATGAAATAGGGCACAATGTAGAAAAGCGTGGGTTTGAAATTTTCCTTCATCATCTGTCCCTGAAGCGCCATAATTCGCTTTTGATCCTGCTGCAGATTGTGCACGCTCTTCATGTCTTGCTTGCGCTGAGCTTCGCGGAGTTCCTTCTGGAATGCAGACACCTCTGCCTTGATTTCTCTCATGCGCTCCCAGTTCACGACACGTCGGGTTACCAAGGTGATAAGGAGGGAAACAAATATCCCGATTCCGAGGACGACGAATAGCGCGTATTCGTAGATGGAAGATAGCCCAATCCCGAGCTCGCTCGCCATTAGTGAGATGTCCGAGCGTAGAACCCGAATATTTTCCTCCGTTGCCGATTGCTGCAAAGAGTTGAAAGCTTGGGTTATTCGGTTGTCTATCTTTGTGAGTTTCGAACTACCGCCAAAGTTATCGTTCTCGTATGGGCCCACAAGACTATTGTAGAGCGTTCGTGCTTGGCTCAAACTTCCCGATGCACTGCCTCCTTGCCTGAGGGATATGATGGAGCTGTCTACGGTCTGCAACAGTACCTTGTACGTCCCATGCTCATCTTCCGCCTCCTCCGCACCAACTGTCATGGCAAAGCTTGCCAGCAGGAAGACGGCGATTAGCGAGCAAACGAGTACGCGGCGCATGGGTTCACCTGAGTACCTCGACCATTTCCTTCACAGCTTCACTGAGTTTCCCATCCCTATTATGGATTATCCTTACCGTCGCGCCCGTGAGCGCCGCATAGGCCGTCGCCGTAGCGCGGTTTAATAGTTGGTGCTCCACGACTTCATCCAAGAGTTCTTTGTCTCGTCTACGCGTGGTGTCCTTGGCCCGCCGCCGCGCGACCTCTTCAGGGGTCGCCTCAATTATCACGATTGATTCAGGATTGAGCTCCTCGATCACCCATCGGGGGAGGCCTGGATAATAGCCCTCAGGTTTTTTGATTAAACAGTGGGTGTCTACAAGCACAAATTTTCGCTGGGCCGCGCGCGCAATCCGCTTTCCGGCCTCACGCTGGATTTCACGATATGCGCCTGTCGGGACCTTCCGCATCTCGTCGCGGTCGGTCACCCCTTCGCGCTCACGCATGAGTTCGAGCATCACGTCACCGTAGTTCATAAACTCGTACTCGACATCCTGAGCTTTGAGCTGCTTTAGCGCCTCTTGGACAACGGTGCTCTTTCCAGAGCCTGGCACACCCGTAACCACGACTACCCTACCCACCAAATAACCTCCTCATCGCCGGGAACATCTCTGTCATACGTTCCTTCGCTATCTCTTGGTAAAGACTGTACATAATGCCCACGGTCAGCAAGATACCCGTGCCGCTGCCCAAGGCGCCCATGAAGTCTGCAACTGCGGAAATCGCCCCGACGAATGCCCCTCCGAGTAATGCGGCCGTTATAATATAGCGGCTCAATACCCATTCCATCACTCTTATATCACGGCGAAAGCCAGGGATGAGCATTCCAGATCGATCGAGCTGCCGCGCCACATCGCGAGGTCCCATCCCCGTCATGTTTGCCCAGAGCCAAGCGAAACCCATGCATAGCAAGACTAAGACCAATATGTAAATCCCAGCCCGGAGAGGGTCGGCCATCACGTCAAAGATGCCGTTCGGGGCGCTGAGGTAATAGGAAACTCCTTGGAGTGGCGAGAAAATCCCCCCCAATATCCTGACGTTCGCGAATACCACCATCGCGAGAATCACAGGGATGACCGAGGTGTAAAGGAACTTTATCGGGTAGCGTCCCCGAATGCCCCCGAAGCGACCGTATGCGAGAGGAATCTCGATGCGCATACTCTCGGCGTACACGACGATGAAGAAGACGATGATGGTGGCGAAAACACCCATCATGTTTGGCATCCCCGGCCTGAAAAATGCATCAGAAATGTTGCCTCCGCCGAGCACGGTCCCGAAGAAATTGGGAAGCGCTCCAGTGAATTGGCCACCAACTTGGAGTGGATTGAAGGCCTGCCAAAAAATCGTTCCCGCTACGCCTGCCATGATGAAGATGCTGATTCCGCTCCCAAACCCATATTTCGAAACCACTTCATCGAGGTAGACCACGATGAGTACCCCTATCGTGAGCTGAACGATTAGGAAGATACCCGCGCCTGAGCCAAAGGCGACCCCGTACCACCCCGACATCACGAGCATAGATGCTTGGAAGATGCCCATGAGTATGGCCCCCAATTTCTGAATGCCAGTGAAGAGGGCGCGATCCTCTGTCTTGCTCAGGTCAAGCCCGATTATCTTGCTCCCAACCAGTAGCTGCATGATGATGCCCGCGGTGACGATCGGCCCGATACCAAGCTCCATCAAGCTTCCCGCATGGCTGGCGAGTATGAATCGTAGCTGCCCAAAGAATGCCGTTTGCCCTGCTCCGGCAGCCATTCCATAAAGCGAAACTTGGGTTAAAACGAAGAAGCCGATGAGGGCTATCCCCGTCCACATGAACTTTTCCTTAAAGGAAACGTGCCGTTTTGGAACCGAGACCTCAGGAAGTCTTCGTACGAGACTCTCGAGGGCGTAAAGTTTGGACCGCGGCTGCTCAGCTTGTTCCATCGCCTTCACCCGCTATTGCCTTGCCGCCCGCTTCCTCGAGTTTTCGCTTCGCCGACCCAACAAATTCCTTCGCGACGACCTCAATAGGACGGGTGACATGCCCTCCACCGAGCACCCTCTCAAAACCAAGCTTCCCGATGTCAATCACGATTCGCTCTTCCTCGCGTTTGGCGATGCCCTGCTGCAGAAATTCATCGAGGCGCTCGTCGAGTTCACCGACATTGATTGCGTTGATTTCCCTCTTCAGTTCTGGCGGGCGTGTGAACCCATGCTTGCCGAAATGTTTGGGCATGTACCTGAGCATGTAGGACCACTTCTGCTTGTGGCCGCCGCTGAGCCCCGTTCCACCTTTTTCCCCGCTCCCCCGGCCACGCTTCGAGCATCCTCTTCCGTAAGTTCTTCTGCCTCGTTGCCTTCGTACTTTTCTTCGCTTTCGCACCACCATTTAAAACACCTAAATCATTTTGAGGATGAGTTCGTTGATTCGCTCACCGCGGTAGCCCAGATCGCCAAAATCCTTGAATGGCCGCTTCGTAGATTTGTATCCCTTTCGCGGTGGGTGAAGTCTGAAAACTTTCTTCAATCCAGGGAGCGCTTTGAGCTCAGCCTCGCCAGCATGTACCGCAGCGGCGAACTCGCTCAATGATTGAAACGAAGTTTGAGATTTGACGAATTCATCGGCCAAGCGTTTGTCGCCGACCAGCCTACCGCGTTTTCGGATGAGTTGCTCCAATACTTTCTGCTTGACCTCTCCCCACGTAAGCACATCCTTTGCTTTCTGCAGCATCCCGCGATAGGTAGGGATATCATCGATTATGACACAATGATTGACGCGCGTTAGGCTCAACAGCTGCATTATTTCTCTTACGCCACGCCGCACGTTCACGCTACTGCGCACCCTAACCACTGCTAGCTTGGTCACCTACTTCACCAACCTTCCCGATGAAAACGTGGCCCTTATGAGATTCCCGCAGGGCTACCCTCGTGGTTTGCTTTAGGGCGTCGAAGGTAGCAAGGGCGAAGTTGAGCGTCGTGCGCGTTTGTCCGCGTGAGTGGATCCAAGCGTCCTCGATTCCGGCCATTCGGAGGATTGTCTTCGAGACCTCAGCCGCTGCTAATCCCAGTCCGCGCGGGGCGGGTTTTATCGTCATGTGAACGCTACCGCTTCTCCCGGTGACCTCGAATGGGACTGAATGAGGCCGCCCGCAGGCACACTCCCAGCTCCCACACCCTCGCGCGACCTCCACGACGTTTAGCTTCGCCGTTGTTATGGATTTTCGTATGGAGGGGCCAATCTCTCTCGCGCTCGCGTGCCCAACTCCGACAATTCCATCTCGATTTCCGACTGCTGTGATCACACGATATTTAACTCGACGCCCCGACTCGTGCATCCGCTGGACCCAGCTAACCCCCAAGATGTCCTCCTCGAGGTTTGGCACAAGTGCATCGACGATCTCAGGCTCTTTAATCGGCCTCCCTTGGCGCAAGATCTGAGATATATCGGTTTTCTGCCCTTCCTTTACCGCTCGCCCCATGCTCGTCCGAGGCTGCCATAAGTTGATGTCGAATTTCTCTCTTATTGGTTTTTTCCGTGTTCTTCTTGATCTTCTTCGCATTCTACTCACCAAACTGCGTAACTATTGCCTGCTTGATTTCATTAAAGTGCTCCGGTAGCTGCTCTGGTGACAGCCCACGTTGGAGATAGGCGGAAAATTGCGCGTGATATGCTTTTTCATTCTTCTCTTTCAGCTTCGCAGCGTACTGGGCGATGTGCCTTCCGCCTATCCGCTCATCGCTAGGTAAAACCCCTTCACCATGGGGGATTTGTAGGCCAGCGTCGAGCGCTCCTTTGAGCACGGCGAAAACTTTAGCTTGTGAAGTTGGGTTGTACATCCCGAGATCCAAAGCACACTCCTTTGTCCCGGCTTTCAGCGCGCGGTAGCCGCAGAGCAGTCCCACGAGGTAGGCCGCAGGAGTATTTGCAGTGTGTCCCTTCCATCCGAGCTTCTCGAGTTCCTTCGAGTGTGCTGAGGCAAGGGTGAGGTCCCCGCCGGGGGTGGCGCGCACGAATTGGGCGATGACATGCTTTAGCGAAATTCTCGTTACCAGCCGCGGTTTGCCCGAGCGTAGGAACCTGAGTCTACGCCTGTAGTCGGTCTTTCCCTCCCGCTTGCGCCTGAACTGAACCTTCCATCGTGGCCCGATTTTAGACATCTTCATCCCTTCAGAAGTCCTCGTTCTCTAAGGTGGGTTTCTAGATGAGCTTTGCTCTTGAAGGCCCCACCTTTCACCATCCGGTAGAGCCTGCGATACTCGTGCCGATTGATTGTTCCTTCTCGCTTAAGTTCACTCAGCCTTGCGCGCAGTGGTCTCACGGTTCTGATCCAACTCGCCTTTTTCGGTTGCCTGGCCCTTCGCGTGCCTTTCCTGCTTCCAACGCCTCGCCGCCTGCCTTGCTTGCGCTTGGCGGCCCGTCGCCTGAACCTTCCACGGCTTATCCCCAGCTCCGGCG
>JABUBO010000117.1_pt1 | contig 23551 bp, 36 predicted proteins | sample 7240361 | NCBI WGS metagenome assembly JABUBO01 (sample SAMN07256346, study PRJNA390944) | subsurface metagenome | isolation source: Methane hydrate marine sediment | place: Pacific Ocean: Eastern North Pacific, ODP site
ACGTAGTTTATCGTCCATAAAACACCTCCTGTTATATATATCGCCGAAAAGAGGCGATTTGTTACCCCCGGGGGAGCTGTGGGGATTTTAGGCACAAAAAAAGGGCCGGGGGTTCGAATCCCCGCCCTACTACTACTACATGTTAATTCGAGCTACTATGAGCTAGTTCGAGTTACTTTGAGGCAGTTTGCCGCAGTTTGCATCACTTTGAGACAAAAAGGGGGGGCGGGTTTTATCCCGGCCCCCCCTTGGTTACTTGCTGGTCAATGCTTCAATCAGCAGCCTGCACACCTCACAGTAGCCACACTCCTCTATCTCCGACTGCTTAACCAGGCTACCACATAGAGGACACTTCACATATTCCCCGTTTTTGGACATACTACCCCCTTCCGGACCCGGGCTTTTGCCAGTCCTATGTTTTGCTTGTGAACTCGGCTCTAAACTCTCTAACCAGCTTCCAGTCGTAGCCCGATAGCGTTCGCCAGTTCTGGTTAACCAGCTTTCGGATAGCCTTCTTTACCCGCTCAGGGCTGTTGAGGTAGTGGCTCTTGGCGTCAATCAAGGCGTCCAAATCTACCCTTTTTTGGTCAATGAGGGTGTTTATGAGCTCCGTCTGATTGCCGTCGTCGTCTCGGACTGGGCTATTGAGGCTTACCGTAAACACTCTCCTCCATCTTTTCTTCTGGTGATAGAAGCGGAGGCGGGTATATTGGGCGACCTTTATCGTTCCACCTTTGGACAAAGACCTCCCCTGTCGGCGGTATTCCTCGGCGACTTTGGCTACCCTCACGATGATGTCGTGTAAAAGGTCTTCCCTATCCTGATGGTTATCAAGCTGAAGGGTAAAACTCCTGGCTATCTTTGCCCATTGATGCCAGGGTTCTGGCAGTCGGTCGTAGGACAGGGCTTCGCCATCGCCATCGTCGGGGTAGCCTCTATGCGTGGTCATAGCTCCCCCTTCCTGCCACGCACAAAAAAGGGGGGATACTCTCCACGGCTTGAGGAGAATATCCCCCTAAAAAGACAAAAAGACGGGTGTTACCCCGCCTCTTTGTCGTGGCTGGTTCTGTTTGGGCTATAAGCGTTACTTGGCTGGCAAGCCTAGCCACCCCATAAGTAGTTTGCTATAAATAGCCTTATACATAGGGTATGGCTAGGCTGTTATGGGCTCTGGCTCGGCTACTGGCTCGGTTTTACCCTTGTCTTTACCCTTGCCTTTGAGCTCGGCTACTGGCTCGGTTTTACCCTTGCCTTTACCCTTGCCTTTGAGCTTGGCTACTGGCTCGGCTGGCTGGCTCTCGGCTGGCTCGGCTTTAGCCTTTGCCTCTCTCTCGGCTTTGGCTTGCTCATTAGCCTTGTCGCTCATCATTGGCATTACTACCAACTGATAACCGTCAGCACTAAAGAGCATCGGGCTGTGGGCATTGGTAAGAGAAAACTCTACCATACCACCGCAAGCCTTAAGAGCATCGGCAAGGTATTGACCGTCTATCCGCACAAAGCCTTGCCCATTGGTATCGGCTGATAATTCGGCTTGTCCCTTATCATCGGGATTAGCCATAACTAGCTTGCCATCGCCAATGGTCAAGTCTATCGGATAGGCTTTGCTGTCGGATAGTGCCTTGAGCGAATTGACCGCCTTGATTGCCTCTATCGTGTCAAAAGAGGCAAAGCAATTAAACTCGGCAGGGATTAGCTTCTCATAGGGGGGGTAGTCCCCGTTGACGCTTGACCACTTATAGCGGATTAGCTCGGTATCTATAATGAGGCTGTATCCGCCAATGGTATCACCCCCCGCCTCAAAGCTAACACTTGCCCGCTTTGCCCGCTTAAGAGCGGTTACCACACCCAGAAGCTCTTTGCGGTTAATCAAGGCTTGCCCCTCACCATCATCATAGTCAAGGCTGATAATCGCTAGCCTAAAACCATCAGCACCAACCAGCGTCAATTTACCATCTTTGGCTATGAAGTTGACACAGGCTAAAACTGGTCTAGCCTCATCATCTTTAGCGGTAAATGGCAAAACCCTAGCTAGTGCTTCGGCTAGCTCACTAACCCCGACATTGGGCTTGACGGAGTTATTCGGGCTAACCCTGACATCGCAAAGGGTCAAAGGCGTTTTCTCACCAATCCAGTCGCTCTCGGCTAGGTAGCTGGTATTGCTACCGCAGATAACTTTAAGGCTCTTATGTCCGTTAGCCTGCGACCCGCTAGCACTAAAGGGCACAATCTTGACGATATTACTACCGCCCAAAGCCTTAAGGTATCCGAGTAAGCCTCTACGCCCTATCATCAAGCCTATCAGCGTTACCCTATCGGCTAACGCCCTTGATAGAGCATTGACCAGCATAGCCTTATGAGCGACAAAGCCCTCGCCTGAACGCTTGCCCACGATATTAAGTTGTTCCACTAAACCCCCTTTTGGCTATCCGAGTAGTGGGCAAGACTCTCGGCTTCGCCTAGTAGTAACTACCCGATAACCCGCAACCCGCTGGCATTATCGGTAGCTCCACTATGTATATCGCCAAAAGAGGGTAATTTGTTACCTTAAAACAGCTTTGGTTGCTCTTTTTTTCGCCATTTACAAAGGTATTTGCGGTCTTTGCCGTCTAGGCTCTCCCCACAGTCTAGCTTCTCGGCTATGGCTATCAACCGCTTGGGGCAACCTAGCTTAAAGGTCTTGGCATCTAGCCAAGCGTCAAGGTCAATAGCGTGGTCATCGGCTATCAGCTCGCCTAGCTCGGTTATATTGCCATCGCCATCGGTAATCGGCTTTGAGAGGTATTCTAGCTTGATTAGCTTTGGGCACTTGGAGTATAGCCACTTTGACCGGCATTTTTGTCTCTGCTTTGTGCTACAGTGCCCGCAGTCTAACCCGCTTGTTAGTTTGTAGTGTGCCCGCCAATAATCGGCTACCATATAGCTAGCTACCCTACACATCCCCGCCTGGCTTAAGGTGTTATGTTTGCTGGCTATCTTGGCAAGGCGTAGGATTATATCGTGCCTCAAGTCGTATCTATCTTGGCTAGGGACTTTGTGCTCATACCATCTGGCTACCTCTAGCCAATCCCGCCATTTACCAGTTAGCTGGTCATAGGATTGCTCTATCTGGTCAAGCTCTATCCCACGCTTGCGCTTGCGGTAGCTAGCTTTGTGGCTTACCTTGTCGCCTTTGAGTAACCGCTCTGGTAACTCACTAGCTACCTTAAGAGCGTTAGCCTTTAGTTCGGCAGTTAGTTTGCTTTGCTTCATAGCTACCCCCTTTCTATGAAGCAAGCGTTCAGTTTTGGCTATATTCAGTTGTTAAGGTTGCGCTAGATTGCCTAGCTGGAGCTATGTTTTTTGAGGCTGTTTGAGGCTATATTTACATTATAGAGGCTGGCAATAGCAGTTACAATATATTAGCCATTGTAATAAGTAAATAGTTATTAACTGACCTTAGCCAGAAGAACTTTATTCTGTGGTAAAATAGAACCACAAGCCGTAACTGTGGCTGAAAAAGGAGCTTATTTTAATGGCAACAAGGGGCAATGCGGAGGTCTATTACTGATGGCAAGACGGAAGGGGAAGAGTAAACAGGAGCATACCTTTGGCGTGGTCTTAGATTTTGTCGACCTCGTTGACACCACCTTTGAGCGGTTGACCGGTAAAACTATTGCTTCCTGGCTCAAGGAGTTTCAGCAACAGCCCCGGGAGTTACCTGGGCGAGAGCAGGCAGCTCCCCAGCAAGAGCAAGGTATGCCCCTTGCCGATGCCTACGCTGTACTCGGTCTCCCGCAGACTGCCTCCCTGGAGGAAGTCAAAAGAAACTATAATCGCCTCTCGTTTATTTTCCATCCAGACAAAGGGGGCTATGAAGAGGCGCAGAAGCTACTGAATCGGGCTTATGAGGCGATACAACGACGTAGGGGCGGCAGTCACTAATAGACTACCGCCCCTATCATTTCCCCGCTAGTGAGTGTACCTAGATTAGACCATCAAACCCCCAGCGCTACCCAAGCGCTACACTGATTGCCCTGAGGCGGCAGATGTTGGTCGACATGGTACCGGTCTTCGGACACTTTGCGCTAGCTGCTCGAGAGGCACTAACCAGCATATCCTGGCGTTTTATCTGGGCAGGAGTGCAGGCTGCCACACCTCTCTTCCTGGAGTCCCAGGCAACTGGGCGCCTGAGGTAGATCCGTTTCTTCTCGAACTCAGTGTCGCGGAACGGGCTGAGACACAAATTCACGGCCGCCTCAAAGACTGCTAACTTTGCCACTTTGCTTCCTCCTTCTTTTTAGAGTTTTTCGGGCTGCCCAGCATGGCTAACTGGGTACCTCGACCTTTCGGCTAAGGAGTGTCAGGGGATTTGGTGATGACTCCACCTCGCCCTTAAACTCCTTTACCCGTTCAGTTAATATGGTTACTCCCTGCTTACAGTCCTCTTTCTCATCCAGCCGGCATATGCCCTGGATGTAGTTAAAGTCAAGCAGGAATCGGATCATTCTCTTTTTATCTTCATCGGGCAAGCTGGGAATTAGTGCCTCAACCTGCTCCTGGAACTTGCCCGCCTCCTCATCACCGGCGCTAATCATCGATATGGCCTGGTCCAGGACGGCAGACACGGTATTGGGCAGGTTTACCTCTCCCTTCACTTTGTCCTGCCACTTCTCGAGGGTCTTGTCTATCGTTTTTTCGCTCATATTAGTTTATACCTCAATACCTCGAGCTCTTAACTCCTTGCCCATTTCGGTTAGCCAGGGAATAAGCCTTTCCCCCTTGGGGATTTCCTCGATTCTTTCATGGGCTGCCTCGGCAGCCTCGGCAAACTCCTCGAACCGCTGCTTGATACCGGGGCGAACTTCGTATGTTTTAGTCGGGCAATAGGTTGGCACCTGTCCTACCTCCAGCATGCCTATGATACCTGGGCTATAGCAGTAGTCCCTCCCTTTGTAGGTGAAGCATTTGCAGGGAGTGGCTCTAGCCCGCTCCTCGTTAATTACTATTCCTGGGCTGTCAGGGGATGTTACCCAATCGGAGAGTCTTACCCCCCGGAGCCGATCATATACCTCATCTCTTATTGTCTCCAGCTCGGTGTGCAGCCTCTCAATTCTTGTCTCGAGCTCTTTGTCTATCGGTGGTGCCACCGTTTGCTCCACAACTAACCTCCCAGCTCCCCTGCCTTCGCCTTCTGGCCGACTTCTACCATCACGGAATAGTACCCGAGTTGGCGGAGCTTTCTGACCCACATGGCTGCCGTCTCCAGGTCCTCAATCTTGCCTTTGCCTAGCTCCAACCCGCTTATGTCATAGCGGAGGAAGTTTCTCAAGTCCCTGGTCTGTATTGCCAGGTCGTCCAGTATCTCCCTCAGGGCGCTGGTCGCCCTCTCTCGCATGTGCTTAATGTCGCCGTCCTCGTAGCCTCCGAGCTCAGCCACGGCATCCTGGATACGGGGAGCAACTATATCAGGGATAACCTCGCCCTTCCCTCGAGAGAGCCTGAGAGCTTCCTCGATATGGTTTTGCGCCTTGGCCAGATGGTTATTTGGTCCGCAGCCGACGCAATATTCGTCATCTACCACTCCGGGCGAGGATATCGTTGGAGATACACCTGGTGAGGGTTCGGTGGCAGTACTTGGGGGTGTCTCCGCTTTTGGAGTGGGAATGGTCGCAACCGGTGCCGAAGGCGCCTCTTTTTGGCTCTGGGGTGCTCCCGTTGGGGGTGTAGTCCAATGCAGACCGACCTCAGGCGCCGATTCCAGGGTTTCCAGCGTCTTGTTAATCTGCGCTATCCTCTGCTCGGGGGGTGTCCTGTGGGGGCCGGTTATCCTGGCTACCCCGAAATCGATGGCCCTGCCGGCTAGCCCTACAACTATGTTTTTAAGAGTCTGGTTCATAGCTCTATTCTAGTCCAGAGAGGCTATGCTTTGTCAAGGGCTACGAAAATGTAGCTAAACTGTAGCCACTGTATCTAGCTAAACTGTAGCCAAAGTGTAGCCAAAACTGTAGCCTAAATTATAGCCGAAAAAGTGTAGCCGCTTAAAAGTGTAACCATTTTCCAAAGTGTAGCCATTTCTCAAAAATGTGCTATAATAAATAGGTAAAAGGGGCTAGCGTCGCTAGCCCCTTTTGCTTTTAAGGAGGCGTCATGGCGCTACGATGGACTGCGGAGCAGGTTGCTATATATGAGCTCATCCAGAGTGGGGCAAAGAACAGGGATTTGAAAGCTCAGGGCCATAAGCTACCCATGGTAAAGAAGGTAAGGCTGGCCATGGGTAAAGGTGACACACCGCAGAAGCCACCCAGTGAATTAAAAGGACCACCATCCGGGGAGCCCCTTTACAGCGCTACTCTCAAAACGAAGAAGGTGACTTTGGAGCCCATAGTGGCGGTGCGCTACGACTCAGTGAGGCATGCCCTGGGACTGGGTGACGACTACACACTAGAGCAATTTCTTGACGAGTCCACCGACATAATAACCGAGCTGGTGGGAGCGGTGCCCCCAGGGTTCGTTAAAGGGGAAGAAAAGGAGGTAGCAGCGGTATGACAACAGAGGGAAAGGGAAGCGTATTAAAAACAGCACTGGGGCTGGAGAACCTCAAGGGGCTGGGAGATACCCTGAAGCAGATTAAGGAAGTTATGGAAAGAGCTGATGGGTTGCAAACGACACTGGGCGAGCTCGCTAAGGAAAATAGCCCGATAGGGAAAGCCCTGGCCCAACTGATAGAAGCTGAGGGCTTCAAGGCCCTAAACGAGGGTAACATTAATGTCTCAGAGGAGGTGAGAAAAAAAATGACGGAAGAGCTTACGGCAAAGGGACAAAAGATTGAGGAACTGGAGACCAAAAATAAAGCGCTAGAAGAGGACAAGGTAATTCATGAAGTCACCAGTCGGGTTACCGCTGAACTCGACAAGCGCCTCCCGCAACCAGGAAGCAGCAATGATGGCAGTGGCCAGGGCAAGCTGTTCAAAGCAATAGAGGATGTCGTCGCCAAAAAATTGGAGCACCTTTTAGGTGGAGGTGGTGAAGGCACTCTGACCAGTGAACAGATAAGAAGTGTGGTCAGGGAGGAAGTAGAGAAGGTTGCTACGGGTGGCAAAAAACCTGAAGACATGATTGACGACCTGGTGAACGCCCTGACTATGGGAGATAAGCTGAGAGAGAAGCTGGGTGTAGCTGGTGTTGGGGCGCGTTTGGTAACCAATCAAGGCGGGGAGTCAGGTCTCAGGACTGACCTGGTGAAGGTTCTCCTCGAGGATGAGAGGGAGAGGCTGAAGATAACACAGGTGCATGAGGTCGAGATGCAAAGAAATCAGCACCTGGGGACGCTGGCCACGGCGGTGAAGGAGAACTTAGGCACCGGGATTGCCGCCATTACCGCAGCAGCAGAAGAAATCAAGGGGGGTGCTGGTGCTAAAGCACCTCAACAGCCACAGATGTTCCGATGTGTCTGCGGCACCGAGTTTGGCCCACCTGCTGGATGGGCCGGGCAGCCTCTTAAATGCCCGAACCCGGAGTGTGGCCGAGAATACACCAAGGAGGAGCTGGAGGCATGACTTCATTCACCGGGAGGGTAGCTAAGCATATTCTGGTAATCAACGCTACCAAGAAGGCTGCTAAGGAATTTAAGAAGGAAATTGAAAAGGCAGGGATTGATACTCTCAAAATACTGGCTGAGGCTGGGGTCAGCATAGTGGGCACTTACCTCAACGGGTGCTCCCCCCAGGAGAAGGTAACATACCGGCGGGACCTCAACGCCCTCCTGCAAATGGGAGTAACTCTCGACATGATACTGACGGAACTAGCTAGACAAATGCCAGAGTTGGCACCTATAATGGGGGGTAGGGACGATTACAGGAAAATGGAACTCCAGAACCTTGAGCGATTCTTAAAGGAGGGATAGATATGGACGGATTACTTCAACGGCTACAGAAGCAGCAGGCTGCTCCGGCGCGGGCTCTTGGTATAGTAGTGCCCCAGGTATTTGAGGAAGCTTTATCGGGGTTGCCTCTGCATAGGGTTGATGTAGAAGCTGAGTTTATCGGCGCTGGACCCATCACCGGCAGTATTACCGCGGTGCGAATCAGACACAATGGGAATGTGGTTACCGAAGTCCCCCAGGGCGAACGATTTGACGTTGAGGTTGACTACTCAGCCTACAACCCGGGGGCACTGCAGTGGGCAGTGGCCGCCACTATGCTTACCACCGCTGGTGAGCTTCCCAACTACGATGTCACCCAGACAGTATGGCCATCAGACACCCTGAGTGGCACAATGAAGCTGGATGCAATGGGGCAGCCAGGCCCAATGCCTGACCACGATATCACGCTGCGGATTCGACTTTTTGGCAACCAAGAGAGAACATCAACACCACCCCCTCAGACTGAATGGTAATAGGAGGTTACGATGACTTCTGAGGTCTCCTTGCTCCCTAGGACAGTCGGATATATTGGAGCAGGTACTTATACGGATATTGTGGCGATAGATGCCCCCAGCAGTGCCGCCGCAGGCGAGACAGTACCGGTAACCATCAAGATAAAGAATATTTGGGAGAACATCCTTCTTATAGCGGCAGACGGTGCTTACGACGGAGCCCCCTTTCTCCACATAGAATACTGGATCCCCCCCGGGGAAACTCACTCATTCTCAGGCTCATTTACTATGCCAAGCAGTGGTGTAACCATACATGCTTCTAGCTCTTATTGGCTTTTTGGTGATATATGGGAGCTTGATGATGAAGCAGAGAAGGCTGTCAGCCTGGAAGAAGTTGTCATTGGCTGGCAACTCCTCGATAGTAGAACCCTTGCTGTTGCACTTCCCCCGCCCGTTGTTGGCTGGCAACTCCTTGATAGTAGAACCGTAGCCGTTAAGTCCAAACCCCCGGTTGTCGGCTGGCAGCTCCTTGATAGTAGAACCGTAGCCGTTAAGTCCAAACCCCCGGTTGTCGGCTGGCAGCTCCTTGATAGTAGGACCATACCTATTAGCTCCAGGCCCCCAGTAGTTGGCTGGCAGCTCCTTGATGAGAAAACGGTCAGCCTCACCGCTGGCCCACCGGCCGAAATCTGGGAGCTTATTCAGCATACCATCTATCACTTCGCCTATATATACGACGGCGACGTTGAGGTCAACATCGCCACTTTTAAGATTGACCCCTTCACTCCCTCAGCCTGGGCAGCAAAGAAATTCGCTGATACCTTAGAAAGTGAGGCCAGGAAAAAAGGCGCGAGGGTGCTTGAGACAAAGGTCTACGTGGATACTACGCCACTTCTCTGGACGGACATCAGGATTGAAGTCACCGGGACACCGCTTGGTGGAGACGGGGTAGCAGGCAGAGGAATAGCCGTCGGCATTGCTCCTTGGCTAGCCATTATACTGGTCTGTCTAGCCATAATCGCGGTCATCATAGTAGCAACCCTGGCTTTTGACCATTGGATGGAGAAGTTCAAGAAAAAGCCAGGATTGGAAGACGTCAAGCCGGCCTGGGGAAAAGAGGCCCTAATTTTAGATATCCAAGACGCCGAGGAGTATTGGGAGCGCACACCGACACCTGTAGAAACCCTGGAGGGGATGTCTGAGGAGGAGTTGCGAGACCACCTTGACCAAATAGCCGAGGAAGAAATGCCGCCAGAGGAATTAGTGTGGCCTTTAGTGGCCCTTGCTATATTAGGTGTTGGGGTGGGAGGAGCACTTATCGCGGGATACTTACTGTCTAAGCCGGAGTAGCCTTGAGAACCAAAGAGGAATGGGACCGAACTTTCTCAAAGCTGGCGGATGTGGGTACCTTTGCCCTTGGTGCTCTTTCTGTTGCCTTAGGAATAATGGCACTTTCAGGCCCCCGCCTGGGGCAGAGGATATACTACGAGGATGGTCAATACTTGGTAGCGGTGCGCTACCCTGGGCAATGGAACGAGCTGAGGGATTTCGTTCAACCAGATAACCCTGATGTGATAGCTATCTACTCTCAATACGGACCTGACCCCTGGGGACTCTACGACTTCGTATGTCGGAATATCAGCTATAGGAGAGATATCGGCGAATTCTGGCAAACTCCTAGCGAGACCCTCCAGGGCTATGGTGATTGCGAAGATTCCTCTCTGCTTTTATGCAGCTTATTAAGGAACTTTTCTGACGCACACGTAGCTCTCGGTAGCTTCCAGGGTTGGGGGCATGCCTGGGTGGTTAATAAAGAGGGGGAAATATTGGAGGCAACTTACACCAACGCTAGGCGTGTCCCTGACCCTGGATCCTATGAGCCCTACTGCCTATTCAATGAGTCTGAGGTAATAGAGCTCTGGCCCGGTGCCCTGGGAGAGGTTTTCGAGTTAGGGCGGAATGAAGTCACCAAACTTAGTTTGATGGCTGAGGCTATAGGAGACGAGGTGCCCCCAGAATGTCCTAGTTGCTGGCCACTCATGGTAGTTGGCCTTGTCACTGGTGGCATCCTTGGAACAGGCTTTGCTACGATTTTGCAAAAAGGCGAATAATGGATAATATAAAACATTTGAACCACGTGGCCATTATAATGGACGGCAATCGTAGGTGGGCAGAGCAGCGTAGGCTACCTTCCCTCGCCGGGCACAGGGCAGGAGTGAAAAGCATGCGCTCCACCGTGGAGTACTTGGGCAATTACGGGCTCAAGTATCTCACCGTCTATGGCTTCTCTACCGAAAACTGGGACCGTGACCCAGATGAGGTTGAGGGGCTATTTCGTCTCTTTACCGAGGTGCTGAATAAAGAGACCCCTGAGCTAAATGAGAAAGGGGTCAGGATTCGCCATCTGGGGCGTCTTTATGAACTTCCTCCAGATGTGCAAATGGCAATAAATAGCGCCGTGGAGCTGACCAAGGATAATAGAGGCATGACGCTTAACTTTGCCGTTAACTACGGGGGGCGCCAGGAGATCCTGGATGCGATTAACCACCTTATAGATAAAGGGATTCCCGCCCAGGAGATAAATGAATCTCTATTTAGCCATTACCTCTATACTGAGGGCATAGATGTTGATCTGCTAATCCGCACCGGTGGTGAGCTCCGCCTCAGCAACTTCCTGATATGGCAAACAGCTTATGCTGAATACTACTTTACCAATGTCCTCTGGCCTGACTTTGATACCAAAGAGCTGGAGAAAGTACTGAAAGCTTACAGCGAGAGAAAAAGGCGCTTTGGAGGAGATTAGACTGTTGAAAGGAGGTGAAAAAGATGCAAAGACTAGAGATAGAGGTAACTGACAAGATGATGCAGAAACTCCAAGAAAGGGCTGAGGCCTATGCGGTAGAACCTTCAGATGTGGCTAAGCACATAATAAGTTGCGCACTTGCCACAAGGGAGAAACCAAGCTGGCTTGATAGCTTAACCACCATCGTCAGCCGAGTTTCCGACATTGTGGTATTTGCCTCAAAGATGGAAGCCGAGAAAAGCGAGCAAAAGTAGACAGAGCTATAAAATGTTTACCAGGGTTAAGCAAGCCATAAAAGCGTTCCAGGAAAGGCGCTTTGTCATCATCTTCTCCGAGGATGAGGGCGAAGCTGACCTAGCTATCCCTGCCCAGGAGATAGTGGCTGAGTCAATCCTGTTTGCCGCCAGGGTGGCTTCAGGGCTCCTCTGCCTGGCTCTACCTCAATCAAGGCTTAAAGAGCTAGAAATAGACTCCTTCCCTTCCCGATATCGGGCGACCGACACCCCATTCTACAGCCCGGTTGATGCCAAGGAGGTGGAGCACTCAGGGATCTCACCGAAGGACAGAGCGTTCACCATCAGGAAAGTGATTGACCCCAACACCAAGCCAGAAGACCTAAGCAGGCCGGGGCATGTCATGTTGCTTGGCGCCCATAGCGAGGGACTGATTGGTCGTAATGGCCATACCGAGGCTGTGGTTGAGCTTTCCAAGCTGGCTGGACTATACCCTGGCGGTATCCTGTGTGAGCTGGTCAGTGATAGTGGGGAGATGATGAATGCTAAGGAACTCAAAGCCCTAGCTGAGAGGTCCAAGATTCCCATTATCACCGTCGGGGCTCTGGCTGAATTTGTTAGGTCTTTGCTTCCAAAGAGGGCTTGACAACTACAAAAAATAGGGGTAATGTTTAATTAGTGCCTCAGGAGCTAGCCGATGAAATCGGCTCCTGAGGCTTTTTGTTTTCATCGGCGGCTCCAAGGCTATCAAAAGGGGTTGAGCAACCTTGAGTGGAAAGGTTGAAGAGTCAACCCCTTTCCTTTTTGCTCAGGTTGCTCAAATCCCACCGCCAGGTCGAGGCGGTTAACTAGAAAAAGGAGGAGGTAGAACTATGCCACCACAAGAAATTGCATTTGCCGCACCAACGACAGAGGAGATGACCAGAGGGGTAGTTGGAGCAGGGACAGGCCTTGTCACCGGTCTCGGTGTAGGAATGCTGGCCAAGATAGCACCGGAGTTTGGTGTCGTGTCTCCTATTCTGACTTGGGGTGGGCTACTGGTAGCGCCTGTAGTTGGATTGTTTGGCGCTCTTTTCACCAAAGGCATACTTAGCGATGCATTCTTTGGGATGGCCGCAGGCGGCGCAGGCGCTCTTGGCTACACGCTCCCAGGACTGCTACCCGAGCTGGGTCTAGCTAGGGGTCAGTTGACCGCAGAGCAGAGGGCGGCTCTAGCTGCTGGCCAGAATGTCAAGCAACTACCACCTGGTGTTCAGTTTGCTCCCCAGAGGCAACAGGCTATGGCAGCCCTGCTGCAAATTTAGCCGTAAAACTCCGAAATGACAACACTAAAGTAGGAGGTTAGAAATGCCCAATCACATGGAAATGCGGGTGTTCGAGTTTAAGCATAGTGGCCATCTAGCCGCCGGTAATCCATGGCGAGCAACCGCACAGAAAATCGCAAAACCCGATGAGGTCGGGGAAATCGTCCGTGCCGAGGTGATAAGCCCCATTACAGGCGGTGGGGCGGAAGCCCTTGTCCGCTGGTACCCGGTTACCGACGGCAAACCCTGGGACGACTACTTGAACCTCGACCCCTTTTATCCATCCAACATGACTCCCGAGAAGAGGCTGCTCCTCGACAACTTGGTGGCCTTCGGCGACCCTATCATCAGTGCCAGGAAGGCGCCATCGGCCGAGCAGCTGCTTCGGGCCACCTGCCCCAAGTTCAATGAAAGCCTAGCCGTGGTCGCCTGGGCAGGAGACAGCGACGTCAATGCGGACTTCAAAATCCGCCTGTGGTGTATGATTTACCCCACGGAGCAGCTCGCTGCCATAATGCCGCTGGAGGCCATGCCCGGAATAACCGATGTGGCCAGGCAGAGGATTATCCCTCTCACCAAGTCCAGTATGCCTGTGACCTATCAGAACTGGAGGAAGCTACCCGGCGGACAGATGCAGGAGGGGGTAAAGATTTACCCGTTTATGAGGTTTGTCCGCAACCACGCCGCTACCACACCCAACTTCCCCTACAGCTTCCAGATTCGCCTGGGGAATGTCCCCGGTGATGCACCATGGCAGGAGCTCTACTTCGACCTCTCCGAGGAGCGGAACTGCCTCATCTGGAAGGGTCTGGGGGTCAGAGTCGATGGTCTGGCCCACCTCTACAAGACCTATCTGAAAATTGCCGGCTTCGACCACCCCAAGGACGGCATCTTCACCGAGAGGGACCAGAACCCGCTTCACTACGGCCATATCTTCCCGGCGGCACCTGCGACCGAGGTTTACTTCTTACCTATTCCGAAGCTGGCCATGCCTCACTACATCTACAACGAGATAGGGGAAGCGGTAATCCTCGATGATGGCACAGCCATCGCGGCTAACGAGGTAGTGTTGGCAATGAATGGGACGCTGGTAACTATCGAGGAGTGGGGTGGATAATTAGTCTACCTAAAATAGAGAAGGAGGCTTAATATGCTGAGACAAGGCATACGGGAAACAAGTATACTTCAAAAATACCCCATTGGGTACAGGTTTGCAGAAAAGGGGGGAATCGGGGACAGGATCTTCCGCTACGGCAAGGCAGACTTGGCGCTTGCAACAAAGTACGGAGCCGCCAATGGCGATACCCTGCATTTTATGAACACGGCTGTAGCGGCCTATGCCGGTGACCAGGACCTTACTGTCGTTATAGGTGGGCCTGCGCCTGCGGTCTTTGACGTCGGCTATGTCAAGGACCAATTCAAGAACGGCTACATCACTATTCATACAGCTATAGTCCAGACGTGCTTGAAGATTAAAGGCAACGATGTCGACGATGGCACCAACGTCGTCCTCCACCTCGAGGAGCCGCTACTCCTCGATACCCCACTACCTACCTTTGTCGAGATCCACGAGAACAAGTACCACAGCATAGTTCCGATGAATGCGGTAGGCTACCAATCGGTGGTTGTCGTGCCCACGGTGCCCGTACCCATTAACCACTTTTTCTGGGGGCAGACATGGGGAGAATGTCTCTGTACTGCTGCTTTCGGAGGCGGTATCGGTGGGGCCATAAATCAGCGCTCCGTATACTTCCAGGATGATGGTGGCATCGGGGATTTTACCAGCCTAGCAGGCGATTTCCAATACGCTGGCTTTTTACTCCCAACAACGAGGGCTGCGGCACCCAATATTCACTTCATGCTGCAGCTGGCGCCGTAAGGGGGTGCTGAATGGCAAAGACAAAGTACGAGAAAGAGCTTGAGGAACGGTCTCAGGCTACGCTTGTCTATATGTGCGAGGGCAAGGGACTGCTCCATACTGGTAATAGAGAGGCGTTAATCGCCAGGCTGGTAGCATGGGAGGAGTCTCAGTCGGAAGAGCCCGCACCTAAGCCTGAGCCACCTGCGACCGAGCCTGTGGTTGAGCCACCTGCGTCCGAGCCTGTGGTTGAGCCACCTGCGTCCGAGCCTGTGGTTGAGCCACCTGCGTCCGAGCCTGTGGACTAAACCTGAGGAATAAGGAGTAGTTATGCCTAAACAAGATGGGACTGGCCCGCCAGTAGGAGCCAGGGGTCCGCGAGACGGTCGTGGGGGTGGTAACCCAGGGCAGCCTGGACCCGGTGCTGGCTCAAAAACTGGAGGCGCCAAGGGCCCATGTAAATAGAATAAGCGAATCTTAGCCAAAGGAGGGCTTGCTAATGGCTATTGAACTAAGACACTTAGAATCTATCCGCTATCCTCCCGAGCTGCTACCTGATGCCGACGTGGTCACCGTTGCTCTCAACGCCCGGGCGGAGATAATGAACATCCCCCACATCCCGGGGAATATGATTACCAAGCTGCACGGCATCGCTGCCGACAATACCCAGGCAGCCCAGTTGCGTATCAAGATTGACCAGGAGGAGAAACAGCTGGATGCCCGCCCGCTCTACAACATGTCTCTCCGGGATAGACCGTCATACTTCAACTTAATCGCCACCAAGTCCCTACGATACCACGTCTATGCCATTGCCGCCCTGACCGACTTCACCACCTGGTACGGAGTTTGGGGCTGGAAGCAGACGGTGGCTGACAAGTTACTTCTCAAGCTTCCACTCACTCCGAATGAGCAGAACCTCAATGAGCGCCTTGGTATAGGCAAGACCGTTGAGCGCGGCACCCTACCTCCGAAGTTAGATAGGACACTCCTCTACGAGTACTATCCCATCTACGAGTGGACCGAGACGAACCGAGAAACGGTGCCCGCTGGTGGGAGACTTGAGCTCGCCACCATTCGACCGAGCAAGCCAGGCAGGTTTGTTGTCCTTACCAGGGTCTCGGCAGACCAACCCGCACTTGCAGCCGACAACACCCAAATCACTATCTGCCGAGACGGTGATGGCACTGAATCATCACCGTTTTTGAGTCTGCCCACCTTCGCTTTAACGCTCGGCTTGGCCGATGAGATTCCCATGTTCATTCCCGCTCTGACCGATATCAGGTTAGCGGTAACGTCTACTGCGGGCGAGGCAGACTACAACGTGCGCTGGACCTACATGGAGTGCCCGCTCACCACCATTCTGAGGGTGAGGTTCGGGCTGGTGACCAGAGACGAATTGCCGGAGGACTACAAAACTGTCTGGGACCGCGTTAAAGGGGGTATCGTCTAAGGAGTTAGAGATGGCTGAAAAAGATGAAGGGAAAGCCGCACAGACGATAGTGCTTGGTAGCATGGCAGCCCTGGCTGGGACAGCTCTTGGCATGCTACTCGCGGCTAAGCCGGTTAAAGCAGCACCCGATGAAAAGCTGGATTACCTGCTACAACTACTCGAGCAGTTGGCCCAGGGTAATGTTACTATAATTGGCTTACTCGAGCAGCTAGTTACCGCGGCAGGAATACCGGGGGTGCCTGGGGTAGAGGTTACCGTCTTAACGCCTTGGGTAGCCAAAGAGCCAGAAGTGCTATTTGACCGTGCCATCACGTCAGCGGCCACATTTGACGCCGATAAGATGGTTAATTGGACTAGGGGTAAAAGGCTTGTCATCAAGGTAGAATCCTTACTAGACCAGGATTGTGATATTCAGGTTGTAGGTAACATTACCGATAGCTATTACCTAGCTATAGATATAAACGATGTTATACCCTGCCCCGCTCATGGCAATACCAGCATAGGTTTAGCCTGGGATGACTGGATGCCATTCATTGGTGTCAGGATAACCACCGCTGTAGCACCCACACCAGGTAGTATTTTAACCATTTCTGCAGTGATACAGGAGTAAAATGATAGGTAGCGGAACATAAAGTTATGGCTGAGACAACTATTTATCAAGGGGTTTCCAGCGGAAATATCGCTGTTTTACGTGACCTTCCTTATCTGGAAGTAAGGGACTGCGAGGCGCTTCCTGCAGAGGTTCATACAGGAGGCACTTCTATAATAAGTAACCAAAAAGTTACAGGCGGTTTTAATCTCAGCCGTGGATTTATCTGCTTTCCTACATTAGTCTTGGGTCCCTTAGCATCTGTTAGTCAGGCAGTGCTCTATATAAGACCACGCCTCAGAGCAATATCACCTCGTGAATCTGATGTAGGTCAGGTAACCACTTATTTCGTTAGAGGCTCTCAACATACTCCTCTACAGGCTTCTGACTTTCATGCCCATGTTGCTGCTATTGATAGTGTGGGTTCGGTTACTTTTGCTGAGGCTACATCTGAACCAGAAGAGAGTGAACCTTGGTTTCATTTTGATGTGCCAACAGATTGGGTAAATGTGATAGGTTACACTCATTTCTGCCTCCTCGTCGCTGGGGATAAAAATGCTGAGGAACCAACTGGTTACAATAGAATTGGCTGGTGCAACCCAAATATTGTCGAATATAAGGCTAGATTAGAGATAACTTATACTATTCTTCCTCCAGTAGTTATTCCCACCATAACCACCAACCCTGCTACAGCAATCAGCCAAGTCTCAGCCACCCTAAATAACATTCTTAATGATGATGGCGGTGAAGCCTGCGACTGTGGCTTTCAGTGGGGGTTAACCCCTGCCTATGGGCATACTACATTGACCGAAAGCAAGGTAACCGGCGAGAGCTCCTCACGGGCTATACATGGCTTATTCCCCGGTTTCACCTATCATTTCAGAGCCTTTGCTACCAACTCGGCAGGGACAGGGCATGGGGCTGATATGAGTTTTACCTCCACACCGATATTTAGTCGGGCACACGCTTTGAGCCGGGAGGAACTATGAACGGTAAAGGGCATGCCCTCGCCCGCGACGAGCTAATCCGAGTATTAACCGCCTACTCAGGCGTTACCACCGAAAATGGTAATATTGGCGGCACAACTCTGATAGATGCCAACCTGAAGGACAATCCCTCTATTTCAGAGCATGCCATCAAAGAAAAGACCATCTTGATTATGAGTGGTGATGCCATAATGGAGGATAAGGGAGCTGCCTCATTTGTTAATGCAACCGGCACTATTACCCTCCAGGGAACAGGCTTCAGCGCCCAGATAAAGGCAGGAACCACCTACAGGATACTCAATATCTCCTCTGTAGAGATTGATGTTGCCGACATAGATACCAAGATAGGCACCAACACTGACCCCGCTGGGACAAGCACTCTATTCGCTTGGCTGGCGAAGATATTTGCCGCTGATGTCCTTGGCCTCACCACCTTCACCCAGGAGACCCATGTTGCCGTCAATGCCAATGGGACCAACTGGGTAGACCTGCTGGATAAGTCAACTATCACTAAGCCTACTAAAATCTGCGGTTTTAAGGTTACTGTTTCTGCTGGCTGGACCGGTAAAGCCAGGGTGAGGATAACCGATGGTGCTGGAACTACTAAAATATTCCCCTTTCAGGCCTACTATGAGCAGGATGATGGGTTTACTTCTGGGACTCAGGTAGTATTTAACTTCCTAGTGGTAGTGCCTGTAGCTGATGGATATAAATTGCAATTTTGTAGTAGTAATGGAGCAGACGGTGCCGGAAACACAGTAACCTTGGATAACCTCGATGTTATAGAGGTGGGATGATGGACAGCGGGATAAAGACCGTAATACCAGAGCAAATTCGTGATGCTCTCCTATCACTGCCCAACAATGAGAGGAGGTTCATCATAACCGACCCCGAAACAGGGGAGCATAAAGTAATAGCACTAAGGAGAAACGAAGCGGGGAATATTGAATATGATTTTGAAAGTATACCTGAGTAAGAGAAGGAGGAAAACATGGCTAAACAGACAGCCGAAATAGTCCCAGGAGAAATTACCCAGGAGCAGTGGGATGCTAAGTATGACACCACCCCAAAGGCGCTCAAGGACTTAGGTGGAGCGGACAGCAAAGATGCCGACGACCTGCCGGAGGGGACAGCCAACAAGTACGATACCGGTGTTCCGCCAGCGACACAGGACGACCTACCCGATGGCACCACCGCCAGGCAGTTTCTTGCCACCGAGAAAACGAAGCTCACTGGTATTGAGGATGAAGCTAAAGCTGACCAGAGCGGTGCCGAAATCAGAGATGCTGTTATTGCCTTGGGAGACACTGAGCGCAAGATTGTGATAACCGAGCCTCAGAGTGGTGAGTTTAAGGTTACAGGTGTTCACCGGAACGCTGCTGGTAACCTTGAATACGACTACGACGATGTTCCTGAAGCATAAAGTAAAGTGAGATGGCTAAGCAGACGGCTGAAGTTAGTATGGGCATTACTACTACCAGTTATACCCAATATTCGGCCCCGGCTACCGATGTCAATGGCACCACCTGGAAGGACTTGCTGGACAAGTCAAGTATCAGCAAACCGACCAAGGTGTGGGGCTTTAGGGTTACTGTCGGTGGCTCGTGGTCAGGTAATGCCTGTTTAAGGATAACTGATGGTAGTGGGAATAAGATATTCCCCTACAAGGATGAGTATATAGAGGGAGAGGAATTTACCAGTGGGGAGCAGATAGGGTTCACTTCCCCAGTAGAGGTGGAGGTGAGCGATGGATTTAAGGTGCAGTTCAGGTCAACCAGTGTGGATGATGGAGTAGGGAAAACACTGGAGCTTAATACTCTTGATGTGATAGAGGTGGCTTAAATGGATAGTGCAATAAGAGCCAAAGTTGGCACCGATGCCGACCCAGCGGGTACTACCACTATTTTTGCCAGGTTAAAGCAGATAGTGGATAGTTACCTAGCTGATGGCACCCATGGGCTAGCTGCTCTTGAGACCCTTGTTGACACCCTGGAAGCCACCCTGGGTGCCCTAGACACCGCTGCTGCTACTGGTGCGGTCAGTGACGCAAAGGCTGCAATGGCTTACCTCAAACAGTTGATTACAGGGCTTGCTTTAGATGGCTCTGCTCCGCTTAGCTATGACTATACAAAGGCAACGGTTCCTGGCTGGCTGCACGGCTTCCACATGGTTCGGCGAATCCTATTTGTAGTCCCCGAAGCCTTAGCGAGCGGGGAACCTAATACAGTTCATAACGTAGCAATCAAGGCTGAGTTGGATAAGCTAGGGCTGGTTATAACAATTACCCAGGCTGACGCTCTGACATACCCAGACTACGAGAGCGTTACTCTAACTGTATTGGGCTCTCCGCTTGCAGGAACTGCCTGGGATACAAACAAACTTGCCCACATTAAAGCCATATTCGGTCTACCTGTAGTATGTGTGGATGCTATCGCTGCTGCCTACCTGAAGATGGGTGCTGATGGAGGAAATGCTGATACAAAGACAGTATTAAACGCAATAGCCAATATAGAGGCATCAATCCTCGGAGCAGGAATAGATGATAAAGTCGGGCTTGCTGCTGGAGCAAACACCGTTGCTGATGCTGGCGTTACTTTTTCCACTCTTGATATGAGCGATGCGCTCATAACAGAGATATGGTATGGGTGGGAAACAACTGAAGATAATACCGATGTTCTTCTTGCTGAGATACGCAAGACGATGCCAGATGCGACGCCTGGCAAGGACTTAGACGGCGCTGATGTTCCTGGAACTTTGGCCTTCTATGGCTGTGCTTATTCAATGGATGGATTAAACACGCTTGGGAAGGCAGTATTACACCTGCTAGTAGAAAAACTACTCCATAGCAGCACAGCAGGTCTCGCTGTCCTCTTATCTGGGGAAGTAGGGAACCTTGCTTCCATAATAGGTAATAGAGCCACACCCGCTGCTGAAGGTGCTGTAACAACCACTGACAAGCTGATGGCCTATATCAAGCAGCTGGTTACTGAGCTGATAGTCGTTGATGGGATAGTTGATGAGCTAAAGGCATCAAAGGGCAGGCAGCTCTTCTCAATGGACTTCTGGAGCGACCCACAGGAAGAAGTAGTAGTCACTGGCGGTGCGACAACCCCAGGGCTGCCCTCGGTAGCAGTTGGAGACCTGCCTACCAATGCGACTATAGTTAGGGCAATCGCTATGTTCAAGTTCAGGATGGTAGAGAATACCAATGAGGCTGCCAATAAGCTCAATGGAGCTACAGTAGCCGCAACAAGCCAGGTTATACAGGTTGATGATAGTGGCGCAACAGGCTATGTTGACGCCATAAACTTTGTTGATGACCAATTTGGTTTGGCTGCCTCAACTAGAGAGGGTGGTGATGTCTGTATTGGCAGTATAGACATTGCTGCGAGGGTAGATGGCAATGACACCTATAGCGTTCGGTGGCTTCTGGGTAGAGCGGACTTAGACTACCTGAACTTTAACGATGTTCAAGTTGGGCTGAGAATATGGTATTCGGTGTAGTGAGGTAGGAGGTCTAAATGGCTACTCTATACGAATACTATAATACCGGGGATGATACTGGCACCTACTTTTTCGGTGATAGGCGGGGAGCTCAAACCTTCACCCCACAGACCGCTCACAAGATTACCAGTGTTAAGCTAAAGCTCTATCGTTCAGGCTCACCAGGGACCGTTTTTGTCAGCATTAAGGCAGTTGATGTTGATGGTCATCCCACTGGCGATGACCTATGCAGTGGAACAACCGATGGTAGTACTCTGCCCACAGGCCCGCCTTATGAATGGCGAGAGATAACTCTGGGTGATGGATACAATCTATTGGTTGATACTAAATACGCCGTTGTGATATATGCAGGACCTGGAGACCTTACTAAGTGTGTTCGGTGGCGAATGTCTAATGAAGCAGGTTATGCAAATGGTGCCCGTGAAACCAGCCATGATGCCGGGGAGACTTGGAATACTGATACCACTGTAGACCTTATGTTTGAGGAATGGGGTGAGGCAATAGCAGCACCACCAGGTTTAGAAAACAAATCAGCTAATATGGCAGCCAAGATGGTGGCAGCGGGGTTGATATGAGCGCACTAATAAGAAGCCCTTGATAGGATGTGGCGATAAATGGCAACTTTCGGGTATGGAACACTAGGTAACTTCTACTATCCAGGTTCACCCGATACTTACTTATATGGTGGAACAACAAACAAGTCCTGTATTAGGGGCTCTAAATTCTCTCTCCCAGAGGCTGGAATACTTCAGAGCATCACAGCTTGGATTAAGTGGAGTGATAAAGACTCACAGATACGCTTTGGTGTGTATGATAGTAACCTTGATAAAGTAGCAGAAACCTCTGTTTACACCAAAGGGGGTGCCGATGCTTGGGAGAGTATAGAACTAACAATTGACCTAACTACAAATCCCAGTGTAGATGCTGGGGATTATTGGTTGGTTGCAATAGGAGCGCACGATGATTTTCTCTATATCATGATGGCTAATTCGGCAGGCGATGCTGACCAGGGGCTATACAAGAAACCAGGGGTTACTACTACCGATTTGCCAAATTCTATATCAGGTCATACTCTTAAAAACTTCAAATTCTCCATCTACTGCACTTACACACCAGAAGGTGGGGGGGGAGGAGGGAATCTAACACTGGAAAACAAATCAGCCAACATGGCAGCCAAGATGGTAGCAGCGGGGTTGATATAGTATTGCTAATCTGGCTGGGAACCAGGAGGATAAGATGAGGATAATATCAAGTATCAATGACCTTCTTGCATTGCTAACGCTAATAGTAATTATCCCCGGGTTGTGGGTAGGCGTAGGCTGTGGCTGGCTTAACCTTCCCGGCGAGATAGTTGGCGCCACAATAATGGGCTGGACACTGGTGCTCCAGTTCTACTTCAGAAAAAAGAAGACGGAATTTGAGGGCAAATAGGCTATGCCAGAAGAGGAACGGATATCACCAGCTCTAGTCATTATACCGGTGGGGTTAGCAGGATTAGGAATCCTCGCCCTGGCTGTGATGGCGCGGGCAGCTCCACCAGGCTTGATTGGTGACCTCAATGATGATGGCGCGGTGGATTACGATGATTTGGCTATCCTCGTAAGCTATATAGGGGGTGTTCCTATTCCAGAAATATCCCCACTTTCTGAAGTAGAGTTCCTGCAGCGGGCTGATGTGAATGGTGATGGGGTGATTAACGCCCTGGATATAACCGCTCTTGAAGCTCTAATCGTAGCACCTCCAGTATGCACCGTGGGAGAAACCAAGTGTGAAGGTTATAACCTCCATGAGTGCCAGCTGGTTAATGGTGCTACTCAATGGGTTCTGATAGAAGAAAATTCACTCCAATGTGGTTATGTTCCCGGTCCTCCCGGCGGTGAGATAATGGAAATTACCTGGTGGGACAAGGAAGAAGAGGTTTGGCGTCCCATATCTGACCCTCTGCCAGGGCGGGGTGAGTATCACTTGGGCTTCAAAGTCCTAAATACTGGGCCAGCAGCCGCCTTCAAGGTGGGGGTTTACCTGGGGACTAACTACGGCCCACCCTGGATGTATTCCCGCAGCTTTGATATTGGAGCTGGCAGTGAGGGGTTCATAGATTGGCCTCTGTGGTTTGGAAGGTCTGGAAGGGAAGATATAACCTTCCACCTGTTCTCAGATGACACCGAGGTTGACTCAATGACGGTGAGAATAACCGTGCTATAAAGGAATTAGTGAATGAAAGTTAGCAGCACTCTAGCCATCACCCTAGAAACAGTAGGTTGTTGTGTCATTGCCCTCGGTATTGCCATTGAGGTAGCAACCGGTGCTGACCTGGGCTATGTTTTTATTACCTCCGGCGCCTGGGTATGTGCCTTTGGGGGAATGATGTGGACTAAGCTTTGGCGGAGGCACTGACACCTGTGGGGTGTTAAGGTTCTCGTTCATCACTTTCCTCCCTGTCGTGGGGGTGTGCTATCTCGTAAGTTA
>JABUBO010000118.1_pt1 | contig 23541 bp, 20 predicted proteins | sample 7240361 | NCBI WGS metagenome assembly JABUBO01 (sample SAMN07256346, study PRJNA390944) | subsurface metagenome | isolation source: Methane hydrate marine sediment | place: Pacific Ocean: Eastern North Pacific, ODP site
GAATTCTCGTGCGGCTCGATAAGCTGACCTATGCCGGCAATCTTGAAAACCTCGCTGGATTCTTAGAGCACAAAAATCACAAATTCGTGAAAGGAGGTGTTCGCAATGACCCCGCACTAATCTCGAAGTCGCCCGCCCTGCTGACAAACCGTCAAAGCCCCAAAAGGCCAGAATCATGGCTATCGCACTGGTTCTGGGTCTTATGCTCGGCGGCGGCCTTGCTCTGCTTCGCGATTGGATGGATCAGAGGCTGCGTTCAGCAGAAGAAATTTCCGCCATTCTCGGTGTACCTGTCCTGGGTGTGGTGCCGTCAATGTCCAGAAGGCAGAGCATGGTAGCCAGAGGCCAGAAAGTTTATCTGGATTCGAATTCTCGTGCGGCGGAGGCCTATCGCACGATACGTACAGCCGTGTTTTTCGGCGCACCCAAGGACGAGGCAAAGACAATACTTGTCACTTCACCTGCGGCAGTTGACGGTAAGACAACTTTAGTCAGTAACCTGGCTATTGCAATGGCCCAGGCCGGGCAAAAAACGCTCATCCTCGATGCTGATTTCCGAAAGCCAATGCAACACAAAATTTTCGAAGTTGACCATCAGGATAAGGGGCTTAGCAGCGTGCTTGCCGGGACCACGATACTGGAAGAGACGATCCAGCCTACCAAAGTTAAAGGTTTGGAACTGCTGATGTGCGGGCCGGACGTGCCCAATCCGTCCGAGATACTCAACAGCGAAAGCTTTGCTAAACTCTTGGAGTTTTTCTCGAACAAGTATGATCGTATCGTTATCGATTCGCCGCCGGTTATGCCCGTCACCGATGCGCAGATACTTGGTGCAATTTGCGATATAACGCTTCTGATACTAAGGGCGGAAAAATCCACCCGGAAGATCAGCCAGCAGGCCCGTGATGGCCTGTTAAGCGTCGGCGCACATATCCTCGGGGCAGTTGTAAACGATGTTCCAAGAAAAAGCCGCTACGGCTATTACAGTGGCTACGGATACTACGGCTATTATGGTTACGGTCACCGCAAAAAGAAAAAGGCCGGCGATAGAAAACCTGCGGTAGTTATGGAAGGACCCAATAGTTTTGCAAGCGCGAAGGATTAAGGATAGCAAATGATAGACTCTATCAGCGGCAACACAATTGATACTCAAAATGACCATTTCAAAAAACACAAGTGGGAAAAGTTCACCGATATCCACTGCCATTGCTTGCATGGTCTTGATGATGGCCCGGCTACAATGGCCGATTCACTTGCGCTGTGCCGAAGGCTGGCCGAGGAAGACATAACTACGGTAGTGGCAACACCACACCAGCTTGGCCGCTTTGAGGGTTGTAATGAAGCGCCGAGGGTAAGGGAGGCTGTCCGCAGCCTGAACGAAGCGCTTGGAAACAGCGGCGTTCTACTTAAAGTCGTCCCCGGAGGCGAGGTCCGGGTGGACGAAAGGGTCTGCCAGCTTCTGGATGCTGACAAAATACTGACACTTGCCGACGGTGGCAGATATATCCTTCTCGAACTTCCGCACCAGGTCTTTATAGATATTGAGCCGCTGCTTACAGAACTTGCCTCTATGGGTATCCAGTCTGTCATATCACATGCTGAGAAAATCGCTCCTCTGGCAACACAACGTCAGGTATTACTCAAGTGGCTTGAGCACTCTGCATACTTGCAGATAACTGCATCCAGTCTGGTGGATGATTTTGGGCCGGCACTTCAGAAGACTGCGTGGCACTTTCTAATATCGGGCTTGGCAACACTTGTAGCGACGGATTCACACGATATAAACGGCCGCAGGCCCCGGATGAGAGCTGCTTTTGGACGCATAAGTACCAAGCTGGGTGAAGATCTCGCACGCTTGGTCTGCATTGAAAACCCATCGAAAGTGATAAACGGCCAGGATATACTGCCTGTCTCGCTCTATGACCAGCAGGAGGCGGACCGATGAGGGAAAATAGCATCAACCTCGATGTCATCGATGTTCCCCTAAGCAGGTTCGATAAGGTAATCGAATGTCTGCTGATATCGCTTCTGGCTTTTATGCCTCTTACATTTGGGGCGGTAGAGGCCTGGAGCGAAGAGGTTGTTGTAGCCCTCGCAGCAGCTATTTCCATCAGCTTTTTACTGAAGCTTATCTTCGAAGAAAATACACGCTTCATCTGGTCGTGGGTGTACGTTCCGGTGGCAGTATTTCTCCTTGTGGCAGTATTCCAGCTTATCCCTCTACGAACCAGCCTGGTAAGCGCAATTTCCCCCAATACGGTAGCGGTAAAAAAAGAGCTTTTGGGTGATTTGCCAAATTCCGTCGCCTTGCTTAAGTCGATGACCCTTAGCTTTTATCCGAACGCCACAAAACATAACCTGCGGTTGATACTTGCAGTTGTAGCGGTTTTCTTCGTGGTTGTGAGTGTATACCGTCGACCCAAACAGATAAAACGGCTCCTGGCGGCAATTGCTATTATCGGTGGCTCAATCGCTCTGATTGCGCTCGCGCAGGACCTTCTCGGAAATGGGAAAATATACTGGATAGTGGCCACTGGCCACGGCGAGGCCTACTCAGGCACGTTTATTAATCACAGCCATTACGGCCAATTTATGAATTTATCCATTGGGGCCGCCCTTGGCCTTATCATGGTAAAAGTCCATGAAGCCTTCACAAGGAAAAAAGTGACGCCGCCTGTTGTTTTTGAATACCTCAGTTCTCCTGCGGCTAAGGTTATATGGCTGCTTGTAGCAATGATAATTTTAGGTGCGGCCACGGTCTTCGTGTCACTGACCCGCGGCGGTATGGTCAGTATGCTTATCGCAGCAGGCTTTACCACACTGGTTCTTAGCTCGCGACAGTCTCTTAAAGGCCGCAGCTGGATAATGGCCCTTATGGCCCTTGGTGCATTTATCTGTGTACTCTACATTGGCTTTGACGCAGTCTACGACCGGCTGGCAACCCTTCGGGGACTTCATGAATATAAGGGCCGCTGGCAGATAGTTAAGGACATTGGAGTTGCCTGGACCAGATTCCCTGTACTGGGTACCGGTCTTGGCACCCACGAAGTGGTCTATCCGATGTTCGACCGTTCTACAATAGCTTCGTTAGCTGCCCACGCAGAAAACGAATATGCTCAGGCGGCGGAGGAAACCGGTCTTATAGGCTTGGCGGCGTTGGTTATCTTTGGAATCATCGTATGGGTGGCTTATGTTCGCAACATAACAGTCGGATCTATTCCGATTCGCTCTGCTACTTACGGTCTTGGTTTCGGCCTTCTTGCAATAATGCTTCATAGCTTAAGCGACTTTGGCCAGCACCTGCCCGCTAACGCGCTACTTTCAGGAGTGTCCTGTGCGCTGCTGCTGGGTATAGCCCGTTCAGGACAGAAAAATAATCCAACCGTAAAAGTCGCTGAAGCATCTCAAGGTTTCAGAAGTTTGCGTATTGCCGTACTGGTTTGTACATCCGGAGTTTGGGCCTGGGCCCTGCTCGGTGCCAATAGTGCCCGCCTTGCAGAAGCCCACTGGAAAAAAGCTCTTGCCGTCGAGCAGAGTCTTACGGCAAAAGATTGGCAGGCAAGCGATGAAGAATATATAGATTTGATCTCAAATGCAGCCGTAGCGGCTGATTATCAACCGGACAACGTCAAGTACCAGCATTGGCTGAACGTCTACCGCTGGTGGTCCATAAGCCGCGTAACTGACCCGAATACCGGCGCAATTATTATTCCTGAACAGACAATAGAGTTTGTACACCGTATCGTTAATGAACTTCATAATGCACGCACACTCTGTCCGACTTATGGAGCGACCTATTGCGTTGTTGGCCAACTTGAAAAATTTACGCTGGACGATCCTAACGGCGCAGAACATATCCGAAAAGGCTTTCAGCTTGCACCTTGCGATCCCACAGCCTGTTTCATAGCTGGCCTTCTCGATGCTGAAGAACAACAGATCGATGCCTCATTTGAAAAATTTAGCAGAACTATTCAGCTTGATGGGAGACTTTTTGAAAAGGTGGCTGATGTATATATCAATCACGCCAGCCGACCCGACCTGGCCGTAGCTATTGCAGGGGATAATACCAGTTGGTTAAGCCACGTCGCCAATGCCCTGGCGGGTATGGAAGAGCACAAAGACATTGTTGAGAAGGCACAAGCCCGGGTAGTTGAACTGCTGAGGGAAAGGTGCTCTGGGCCCGATGCTCCGGCTTGGGCATTCGCCTCTCTGGCAAACATTTACAGAAAAGAAAAAGATAATGAGGCGGCAATAGAACATTACCGCCGGGCTCTGGCACTGGATTATGGCCAGGTACACTGGCGATTTGCACTGGCAAGACTGCTTGCAGAGATGGACAAAATACCTGAGGCAATCCACGAGGCAAGGATATGCCTGCGCCTTCAGCCGCAAATGAATGCGGCAAAAAAGCTGATAGAGGATTTAAGCGTTCTTCCCGGCGCAATGTCCAAAGACAAATAAGCCCCTGTAATTACCTCACGGAGGAGGGTAAACGTAACGTATTTTGGCCTCGTCGGAGTGACATCCGACGGGGACGGAGTATGCGCAGAGGTAATAGAAGCAATTAGCTGATAGCGGTTAGCTGTTAGCCAGAACTTGGTCGTTAACCGTTTATAAGTAATGAAAGATTTCCGCGACATAAAGATATGGCAGAGGGCACATAATTTTGTACTGAAGGTTTATAAAGTCACCAAGCCTTTTCCGCAAGAAGAGGTATATGGACTAACAAGCCAGATCCGCCGTGCAGCCGCTTCAGTGCCTACGAATATCGCGGAAGGCTGCGGCAGAAACACCGACGCTGAGCTTGCTCGTTTTATGGAGATAGCCTCCGGTTCCGCAAGCGAACTTGATTACCTGCTTTTGCTTGCAAAAGATATTGGTCTGCTTGCCGAGAATGGTTATGTGGAGCTTTTGACCGAGCTTACAGAAATCAGAAAGATGCTAACAACGTTCATTAAGACCGTTAGAAAGACTGCTAATCGCTAATTGCCAAAAGCTAAAAGCTAAATTATGATGAAACTTTCCGACAATCCGCCGATTTTATCGCCAGGTGTCAAATCGCTGACAGAGCTGAAAGCTGAGTGCTGAAGGCTGACAGCTAAGTATGAAAACTTACCTATTTGTATATCTTGGTTCTGTGTTCGTTGCGTTGGTGATTACGCCGGCTGTAATCTGGCTTGCTCGCCAACTCAGTATAGTCGACGTTCCAGGTACACGGCACATCCACGCAAAACCCATATCGCACATCGGGGGCGTAGCAATATTTCTCTCTATGATGTGTCCTACTATTGCTGTGCTGTTCCTGTCGAACGTCATCGGCGATGCCTTCCGGAATATTTTGCCTCAACTAATCATGCTGTTTTGCGCTGCGGCGTTTATATTCTTTGTAGGGCTGATTGACGACATCAAGATCAAGGGCCTGCAGGCACGCATAAAGTTTCTTGCCCAGTTGGTTGCTGCGATGACTGTTTGTGCGGTTGGTATCCGAATAAAGTCAGTAGCGGTTGCCGACTGGCTCACACTTGACTTCGGCTGGTTTTCCTGGCCGTTGACGCTCCTTTGGATTGTGGGCATTACTAACGCCGTGAATCTCAGTGATGGCTTGGACGGCCTTGCCGCGGGCATTTCGGCAGTGGCCTGTGGAGTCATCGCTATATTCGCCGTCTATAGCGGCCAGGTCGTTATGGCGGTATTAATGCTTGCTCTGCTCGGTAGTTTGACCGGCTTTTTGTTCTTTAACTTTAATCCGGCGAAGATATTTATGGGCGACTCCGGCAGTATGTTCTTAGGCTTTACTATAGCTTCATCGAGCGTAATGTGCTCGACCAAGTCTCATGCCCTGGTCGGCCTGGCCCTGCCGGTCCTGGTCCTGGGGATACCTATTTTCGATACGCTGTTTTCTATGCTGCGCCGTTTCCTCGAAAGGCGCTCGATGTTCGCTCCCGACCGTAGCCATTTCCATCATAGACTGCTCGATTTGGGCCTTAAGCAGCGCCACGCGGTTATTGTGATATATGCGGTAACGCTCCTTGCCGCAGGCTTGGGGATGTTTATGATGGTTACCCGCAATACTAATTCTCTTATCGTTTTTCTCTGCATTTTGCTGCTGCTGTTACTTGTATTCCGTGTTGTCGGCTCGGTTCGCCTGCGAGAGACGATTGCCGGCCTGCGGGAGAAATACGCCGTAACCCGTCAGATACAAGAGGAAGTCCGCAGCTTCGAGAGTCTCCAGCTTCTTTTCCGCCGGGTGCAAACTTTTGAGCAGTGGTGGCAGGCGCTTTGCATAGCTGCGGACAAGATGGATTTTATGAGCATAAAGCTGCCTTTGACGGGGAGCGATAAGACGCCTCGTGTACTAACCTGGCAGAGAGACGGCAATGAAGCTGACCCGCCTGAAACGGTAAAGATGAAAATCCCGATTCTTGGCATAAAAGCGGGGTCAAGATGCAGTCTTGAGGTTGATGTGAACGTTAACGGCTCGCTTGAGTCGGTTGGGAGGAGGACAGCGCTGTTTAGCCGATTGCTGGATGAGCACAATATAGCTGCCCTGAAAGATATCGTATAGCGGTCAGCTAATTCGTCATTCGTCGCTCGTATCTCGTGAAGCGTATCTCGTGTAGATTATGGGTTGCATATTTTAAATCAATTTGTTACAATTATTCTTGTAAGAGTAAAATCAGAGCATTTTCGCTGATATAGCAAAGTACAGAAAAACTGAGGATAGTAATATGAAATTTGTTATCACCCTATTCCAGGACGAAGATGGCGTGTTTATTGCGGAATGTCCATCTATCCCCGGCTGTGTCAGTCAGGGTAAGACCGAGTCGGAAGCAGAGAGTAATATTCGCCAAGCAATCAAGGAATGTTTAGAGGTGCGAGAGGAGAAGGGCATGCCTCTTACGGTGAGTACCCGCCAGGTCGAGGTTGCCGTCTAATGCCACCCGTGCCGGTCTTGAGGCCCAGAGAGGTTGTGAAAACATTTGAGAAACTTGGGTGGCAAGTTTCTCGGCAACGAGGCAGCCACATCATCTTGACCAAGAAAGGACACATTGCAACGCTATCAGTGCCAAACCACCCGGAGGTGGCGCGTGGCACACTGCGAAGTCTTGTGGCACGGGCCAGCCTTACCGTGGATGAATTCCTAAAAGCCTTGAAGGGATGATCTAATAGGATAGCAAATTCATCGCTCGGATTTCTCCTTTTATAGTGCTCCCAGTTGAAATTTCCCGTTCGTTCGCGGATAACTAACTTTAGAACAACAACTTAAAATCTCACTCGCGGGAATTTACTACCCTGAAGGGTATAACTTTTTCTTTTTGCTTTACTCTTCGTGCCCTTCGTGGTGAAGTAAATTTTTGTATCCTTCGTGGTGAACTGAATTTTCTTTTAAATTATGACATCTTTCTTTGTGTTCTTTGTGTCCTTCGTGGTGAATTAACCTTAATCCGTTGCTTATGAACCGTGATTTGTCGGATATGAAGTTTAATCCATCGCAAATGAAGCGTTATCTGTGGCATATTAAGCGTGCTCTGTCGCAAATGAAGTTCAACCTGTCGGAAATGAAGCGTTATCCGTAGCATATCAAGCGTTATCTGTGGCATATTAAGCGTGATTTGTGGCATATTAATGCCGATAACCGACGTCTGCTAACTGAGAGTTGAATTATAACGTCTGGCCGTTAAAGCACTTACAGAATTTGTTAGACGGGATTTACGGGATTTACGGGTTTTTTTACCACGAAGATAAGAATAACATGAAGTAGTCAGACACACACATCCATTCGACTTCACTCAGCTTTAATTTTCGTGTGCTTCGTGCCCTTCGTGGTGAACTAATTTTCTTTTAACTTATGACATTTTTCTTCGTGTCCTTCGTGGTGAATTAAATTTTCGTGCAATTCGTGGTGAACTGAATCGATCCGTGTCTAAAACTTATTTTTAAGGAGGTTACAAAATGGCAAGATTCCCTATCACTGAAGCAGATGTTTTAGCGTTAGCCCAGGCAATGGTAAGCGGCCTTACGGGTGCCGAGGGCTCACCTAACGTCTATCCATCGCCACCGGTAGCGCCGGCGGAATTAACAGCGCTGATCAGCGCTTATACAACCGCTAAAAACGCCGCTATCGCCGCCCAGGCGGCGGCCGAACAGGCCACAGCCGATAAGGACGATGCGCTCGAGGACTTAGTCGATGCGATGAAGAGCGACATCCGCTACGCCGAGAATACCGTCGATTTTGACGATGATAAGCTGAAGCTAATCGGCTGGGCGGGCAGGAAGGCCGCAGCGCCGCTGGCCGTACCCGGCCAGGGGAGGCTATTGGAAGCGCCGCGTCAGGGCGAGGGCTGGGTCTTTTTGGATTGGAAAAAGCCCACCGTCGGCGGCAGCGTCAGTGCGTACAAAGTAATGCGTCGTGAACGGCCCGCCGGCCTGTGGGCCGAGACAGCTACCGCCGTTATTAGCGAAGCTACATTGGTTGAACAGCCCAGAGGCAAGGAGCTGGAATACCGCATCATCGCCGTAAACAAAGCCGGTGACGGCGAGCCGTCGAATACGGCTATGGTCGTACTGTAACGAGTCAAGCGCCAGGGGCGCAGGAGAATATCTGCGCCCTCTGGCGTTTTTCTGTTTTTGAGAAATAATACGCCAAAAGCTAATAACTAACGGCTATCCGCTAAATGCTGGATGCTAACAGCAACGGACAACTTATGTCTAATCTGAATTCTGAAACGATTCGCATACAAATAACAAGGGACAATACGGCGAGTGGCATCAAAGAATCGCCCATAAAAATTGCTTCGCCGATTACTCGACGAGCACGGCATAGTTGACCTGTAGAGCATATGACCCCGGTTTTAGTTAGGAAAAAAGTGAATCGTATAAGTCCTGTTACTATTTTGGTAGGTCTGCAACTGGCTTTGGTTCTACTTTTCAGTAATTCAAGCTCATTGGGCCTTTTGTGGGTACCTCAGTTAATGGGCGTAATTCTTTTCTGCGCGTTTGTGCTTGAATGTATAGTCCGGAGACGATCCTATTTTGCAGCTCCAACTCCTGTAAAGCTGTATATAGCATTTGTTGTCTGGGCTGGGGTTACAATTGTTCTTATACAGGGTCATCCGGATCAGGAAGTTTTTGATCAAATCAATACACTTATTAAAGTTGCCATTTTAACTTTCCTTTTTTCAAGTATCATTAGGACTCGCTATCAATTGTTGGTGGTTTTGTGGCTATTAATAGCGGGTTTTCTGGTAACAATCATGCTTAACTACGACCAAATTGCGCAAATCCGGACAGCCGAGGAAACTGGTAGACTCAGCACCAATCTTCGCCTTGCAGGCACGATGGGAAACTCAAACACTTTTGGAATCTATGCCATCATCATAGCATGGATTGCATTGCAGATATTTTTCTCAACGAAGCACTATAGTAGGTTCCTCGCCATTTCCATTGTTCCTGTAGTATTACTTGTAGCACTTTACACCGGGTCAAGGAAAGCTATGTTGGCTGTTCCGTTATCGGCGTTTGCTATCTGGTGGTTTTACTTTCGTATCCAGATGGCCCGTACCGCTTTGAAAAAGTACGTATTATTTATAGTAGCGCTTATTATTATCTGTGTTTCGAGTATCTGGATATTGGTATCTCCCTTCGGTGACAGGATTTTAATGACGGTCGATGGACGGCCGGAAGATTCCTTTATTGAACGCACTGATATGCTAAAAGCCGGCGTATGGATGTGGTTGGATTATCCAATGTTTGGTGCCGGCCTTGACCAATTTCGGGTTGCCGCAGGAAAGTATGGAGCCGGATACGGTGAGTATTCTCACTCAACGGTTATTGAAATATTAGTCTGTACGGGTATCATTGGTTTTGTCTTATATTTCGGCGCGTTAGCAATGCTTTTTTGGGAAACACGAAAGGTGGCCCGAACGAGTGCCGATAAATTTGACACCACTATAGCGGGGCTTCTTATAGGAGTGCTTGTAATTGTGTTGTTTTTTAACCTTTTCGCGGTAATGTACTACGATAGATTCATTTGGCCGCTATTGGGAGCTTTCTCGGGATACATACATACCGTAACGCATTCATCAAGAGCACTTGCAACTCGCAGAAGCAGGAGATAAAGAATGCAACAGTGTTCAAAAACTATGAATTCGGGAATTCACGATTTAAGTCTGACATTCGGTTCGAAGCTCATGATATTATGTACAGGCATAGGTGTGCAAAGTTGCTTAGCCTGGTTCCTTGGACCGAGTGGCAGAGGTTCTTACGCAGTATGCATGGTGTTTGCCACATTGTTGAATCTTGTTTTTGTGGTTGGTTGTGATGTCGCCTGTATTTATTTCGTATCTTCGAAGCGTTTCAGTATTTCTGAAGGTTTAATACATGTCCTTATCTATGGCGCAATCGGCTCGGGACTGGCAATTGCTGCAGGATTGACCCTAATACAATTACCATTGTCTTTTGTAGATAAAGCAGCTCCGACATCATTCTATCTGGCTCTGGTTTCAATCCCGATTGTAGTGTTTTCGATGACATTTATGAGACTTCTGACCGCCGTACGTCAATTTGGCTGGTTCGCGACTATGTCAGTAATGCACGGATTGGGTCACTTATTGTTCACCATAGTTTTTGTGTGGGTTTTATCATGGGAGGTTAATGGCGCATTACTTGCAATTCTTACAGCAAATATGGCAATTATCGTAAGTACACTTCTCTTCTTCCGGTGGAAATACGATTTAACGTGGGAAAAGCCTTCATTAGAGAGTTTGTGGGAGATGTTCCACTATGGAGCAAGACATTATATTGGGAAGATCGGCAACCAAGTGAACTTTCGGATAGGTACAATAATTCTTGCCTTATTCGCCACCAAAGAAGAGGTGGGTTTGTTTGCTGTTGCTTCTCAAATGGCAGCCCAGGCTATAATGATTCCTGATGCAGTAACTACCATCTTAATACCGAGGGTTGCTGGAGACAAAGAGGGGAAAAGAGAATTAGTCGCTCAGTGCTCACGATTGTCTGGCCTGGTTTGCGGTATGTTGTTGTTAATACTTGCTGTTTTTGCAAGACCTATAGTAGCGGTATTGTTCTCCCGATCTTTTCTACCTGCAGTTCCACTTATTCAAATTTTGGCCGTTGGTGTTGTTGTTCGATGTGCCTGCAAAGTTTTTGTGTCTTATTTGGTCGGAACAAATCGTCCTGGGATTGCGTCAACCGGTGTGGCAATTGGAACGGTTGTCAATTTGGTCACATTGTGGTTATTATTGCCTGTCATGGGTCTTCCTGGCGCAGCAATAGGGATGGTCGCAGGATACTTTGTCAGTTCAACCTTCTTAACACTGGGTTTTAGCCGATTCAGCGGGCTTAGTTTTGCAGAAATCTGGTGGTATCGTCGCGCAGACTGGGCGTTTCTGAACAAGTCCATCAAGCGTGCTTACCTCAGGTTTTTCCCGTAGAAGATGGGTTAAATAGCACCACATAGTCTGAAAAGAGATAATTATGAGGGACTTCCAAGTCGCGATACACGGCCAAGAGGGCAATTTTTCAGAGCGGTGGATAGAATATTGTGACGAAAAGGGAATCCCATACAAGGTTGTCAACTGCTATGAATCGGATATCATGTCACAACTGCTCTCGGCGGACGCATTGTTATGGCACTGGCTCCACACCACTCCGGAGGCTGTCCTGATCGCACGCCATGTTATTCGCGCTGCTGAATTGATGGGCCTGAAAGTCTTTCCCAACACGAATACGTGTTGGTCTTATGACGACAAGGTAGCACAAAAGTACCTATTGGAAGCCATTGGTGCTCCATTGGTGCCGACGTATGTATTCTACAACCGACACAGAGCCCTGAACTGGATCAAGCAAATATCTTTTCCGAAAGTTTTCAAGTTGCGCCGAGGCGCTGGCTCCAGAAACGTAAGGTTGGTTCGCAACGCCCGTGAAGCGTGTGCACTGGTGAAGCAAGCCTTCGGGCGAGGATTCAAGCCTATGGCGAGTCGTACACGGGAACTGGTGGCAAAACTGAGAACCCATTCTGGCCGCAAATCGCTCGACTTGCTAGGAAAAATAGGGCGGTTTCCGCAGACGGCGCTGAAAATTTACCGAATTAACAAGTATTTGGGACGGGAAAAGGGCTATGTGTATTTCCAGGATTTTGTTCCGGACAATCAACTTGACACGCGCATCACGGTTATTGGAAACCGTGCGTTCGGCTTCACACGCAATGTCAGGGAACGCGACTTCCGCGCTTCCGGCAGCGGCAGCATCGATTACAGTCTCAATCGCATTAATCCCGAAAGCGTCCATATCGCATTCGATGTGGCAAGGAAATTGGGTGCACAAAGTATTGCATTTGACTTTGTAATGAGTGCTGAAGCAGAACCCAAGATAACGGAGGTAAGCTATTGTTATGTAGCGGAGGCGGTTCACCGTTGCGAGGGATACTGGGATGAGCGATTGATTTGGCATGAAGGACATATGTGGCCGCAGGACGCCATTCTCATTGACCTGCTGGAGCAACTTTCGCGAGACCAAAAAACTTAGTCCTGAGAGCAGTCGTAACAGGTACGCAAGAAACTATTGCAGCAAAAGCGTTTTTGACCAGTAGAGTTCAAGATTTTTGACCGTTTTAGAACAAGAACTTGAGAAAAGACGCTCAAAAAATAATTCTACCTTCAAAGCAGATTTAGGATTCAAATGTAAGAGAGGCACAGCATCGTAGTTAAGCAAGATTGATGGGAAATCCCGGGCCAATATCATGGTTTAGAAGAATGGGTAAATACAATATTCCCATTGTAATGTATCACTCCATTAATGACCGGCCCAATGAGAATCCTCTGGGTTTTTTGTCGTTCAGCTCGATCCAATTCCGGCAGCACTTAAAATATTTTAAAAGTCATGGATTTCGATGCGTTACGCTGATAGAACTTTACGCAATTGCCGTGGAAGGACGTTTAGGCAAAGATAAATTGGCTGTGCTGACTTTTGATGATGGGTTTCTGGATAATTTCCTGGTAGCTGCGGACATTATGGATGAATTCGGCTTTCAGGGGACAGTATTCGTCAATCCTGATTTTGCCGACGATGGTCCCGTTAGAAATCCTGACAAAGTAGATTCACCCTGGGGACAGCTTAACTTTTCGGAGTTGCAGTTGTTGGAACAGCGGGGGACTTTTGACATACAATCTCATACAATGTCGCATAATCGGGAGTTTAAAAGCAATAAAGTCGTGGATTTCTACCGTCCCGAGAAATTCTGGAAATACTATTGGCTTGCATGGCAGCTTTTTCCCGAGGATAAACCCGCGTGGTGTGAAAATTTGAAAAAGCACATGCAGTGCATCCCTTCTGGCTATCCCATATTTGAGTATGGAAGAGGCTTAACCGTTCGGCGGTTTATTGCCGATGAGGATTTTATCCGAACATGCCGTGATATGTATGCCCGGCAAGGGCTTGCCTGCCTCGAAAAGGTGAATCAAATACCCAAAAAAGGGCAATACGAATCTGAACAGGAATGGTATACCCGGCGCTATCATCTATTGAATCGGGCGAAAGTAGTCCTGGAGGAAAAACTCGATAAGGAAATTAATTTTGTGTGCTTCCCGGGAGGGAGCTATAACAACGAGACCCTGAAAATGGCCAGTTCCGTGGGCTATAAGGTTTATATGGCCTCATCTAAGAACCAGTGCGGCGACAACTTGAAAAACTTCCATCAGACATTGGCGTACGGCAAGATGGTCGGACTCAAAAGAATAAGCTTCAGTAAACATTATCCGAAATTTATACCGGATAGACTTGCAGGTTATTGGCAGGCTAAATTGAAAGTCGAACTCTTTATGGGGTCGCGAACGGCTGGTTGGTTGACTTGTTCGGGAAAAGCTTTGCGCAATTTACTAATGCGCAAAGCGGACGCTAACGAGCTACCTTGAGATCAGAGGTTGTAATATGAATGCATTGCAGGCATTGTAGTGCAAGTGCCCTAGGGAATAGAGACTTTTGCTCTCGATCCGGTGACAAGATTACGTCAATAAAGTATGGATGCCTACCTCGCACCTCCCAGCGGCATTAGGATGTGGAAAACGTAAAAAGATTTGTCTTTTGCAGGCTGGTGATTTGGGTTTACCAGGGTTGACGACAACCGGAGAGTATACGTTTGGTGAGTTATACGCTGATGATTTTTCGGAAGTGTTACCTAATGAATACAGGCGCATTCGACTCACAAGTGCAAAAAGTAGCGAAAAAGGATCGGAAGGAATCAACTAATGAAATACAAAAACTTTGCTATGTTGGATCGGGAGATGCTAGCTTCAAAGTTTGGCCTTTCTAGGAAGGAGGTGGAGCGAAACATTTTTCGTAACGAAAGGTATTTCGCTTCGACAACCGTGAAGGACAAGAATATTTTGGAAATCGGGGCTGGTTCGGGCCTACTGAGTTGTTTGCTGAGTCTGGCGGGTGCTAAATCTGTCACGGCAATCGAACCGGAACTGGCTGGCTCAAGTGAGGGGATATTGGAAAAGTTTAAACAGAACATCGAGACGTTCGGATTAAATAACGTAACCTTAATCGAAAAAAAGCTACAGGATTGTGAGTTGCCGTCCGAATCTTTTAACTTGGCGGTTGCCATTGCTTCCGTGAATCATTGGGACGAAGAGACGTGTACGAAACTTCACGAAGATGAAGACGCCAGGAAAACCTATGTTAGTCAATTCAGGCGGATATGGTCGTTGCTGACCATAGGCGGCCAATTTGTGGTTACAGATCTCGCCAGGCAAAACCTGTTCGCTTGGGTATCGAACCATTGGGGGATCCCCAATCCACTTAGTCCAACCATTGAATGGTTCAAGCACCAGCAGCCGAGCCTGTGGGCTCAGTTACTGAAACGGGCGGGGTTCTCGCAGGTCAACTGGAAGTGGTTATCTCTGGGGCTACCCAACGTCACTGCAAGCAAGCTGCTCGACAACCGAGTGTTCAACAATGCCATTCTTGCATACCTTACACTTTCCAAATTTGTCATCTGGGCAAGGAAGTAATAATAGCCCTGCCAGAAATAATATGAAGGTAATATGTTTGATAGATTCCCTTAATTCAGGCGGAGCTCAGCGTCAGCTTTGCATGTTGGCCATCCTTTTGAAGCAAAGGGGATTCGATACACACGTTATGTTTTTTAGGAAATCGGATTTTTTTCGTCCGCTTCTCAATAAGGGAAACGTCTCTGTGGAACTTGTCCCGGGAAGAAGCAAAATTCGCCGCTCGGTCGAGGTGATTCGTGCTCTCCGCAGGAATAAACCAGATGCTGTGATTGCATTTTTGGAAGGGCCCACTCTCTTAACTGAGTTTTCTGGGTTTCTTCCCCATGATTATGCCATAATTGTTTCAGAAAGAAGTGCGTCGTTCCACGAGAAAAGAGTTAAACGTTTTGCCAGATTCACACTTCATAGGATTGCAGATGCGGTTGTAACGAACTCTTACAGTCAGCTATACTTTTTACAGAGAGAGGCCGGTTGGCTAAAAGATCGAATAAAGCTAATACCCAACTGCGTTGATCTCGATTACTTCAGGCCGATTCGTTATCCGGTTTCACAGGACCCAGGAGAAGTGCGTATACTTGTGATGGGGAGGTTTGCGAAAGAAAAGAATCCGATTTCCCTGGTCAGGGCTATTGCAATCCTGAAACGTATGGAAAAAGAAACGAGGGTTGTAGTTGACTGGTATGGCAACAATTTTTTTCTAGATGGGAAACCATCGAAATTCTCTTCTGTTTTCTTAGATACGCAAGCGGTTGTTCAAGAGTTAGCATTAGAAGACCATTTTAGACTTCATTCCCCAGTACAGGATGCTGTCCGCCTTTATTATCGTGCTTCGGTCGTATGCCTGCCCTCGCTCTGGGAAGGGTTGCCGAACGTGCTATGTGAAGCCATGGCGTGTGGAAAGCCTATTCTGGCGAGTGATGTCTGCGACAATGCAAAACTTGTTAAAAACGGGAAAAACGGTTTCTTGTTTGACCCGCAATCTCCCGATGATATAGCTCACAAAGTCTCTGATTTCTGTTGTCTTTCTGAAGAAACGAAACGGCAGATGGGAGAGAATAACCGGAAATTGGCAGAAGAGACGTTTTCTCCATCCCGGTTTGCGGATGATTATGCTCAGTTTGTTTTGCAGGTAGCCCACTCCAGAAAGCGGAGTTCCAGAGCATAAGATTTTCGTAACCGTTTAGTTATCGAGGAAACTATGGTTAGTAATTGTTTGCCTGTTATTTATTATCACAGTGTGGCAGACCATCCCGAACCGCACCCATGGGCTTTTCTCAGTACGCCACGCTCTGTTTTTATCTCCCAGATGGAATATCTAAAGAGCAAGGGCTACAATACAGTAACTTGGACTCAACTAGTAGCACACCTATCCGGTGAAAAAGCACTACCGAAAAAGTCCGTACTTATTCACTTTGATGATGGTTTTCTCGATAATTGGACAGTCGTTTACCCAATTATGGAACGGCTTGGACTAAAATACTCGGTAGTTGTAAGTTCGGACTTCATAGACCCAGGTGATGAGGTTCGCCACTTTGTTAGGGATACCAATGAAAGTAACAAGCCAGACTGGTGGGGGTATCTCAATGCTGAAGAATTGTGTGCAATGGAAGATTCAGGCTTAGTGGATATCCAGTGCCATGCGAAGACCCATACCTGGTACGAGTCAGGCCCTGAGTTGGTGGGCAGGCATGGAAACTCTGATATGTTTACACCCTGGTTGGATTGGAATGCTTACCCAGAGGACAAGTATTCATGGCTGGCTCGTGATTGGCAAAGTCGTATCCTCAAAGGCGCTCCTATTCTCGTTCATGGCAAGTCTCTGCAAATCAGGCGTTACTTTCCGTCGCCGGAGTATTTAGAGTTGCTTTGCCGGGGAATGAGTACTCAGGAAGCAAAAGATTACCTCGGTGGGGATCCCAAATTAGGGCGCTCAGAAACAGACGATGAGCTCGAAGCGCGCGTGGAGGATGAATTGTCAACAAGCCGTGCTATACTGGAGCGCATTCTTAAGAAAAGAGTTATTGGACTTGTTTGGCCGGGTGGAGAAGCTTGTGAAATCGCAATACGTAAAGCAAAGGATCTATATTCTCTTGTGAGTAAAGGTACGGGACTTAATCGGTTCGGCAGCAGAGCTTTCAGATTCAGTCGGCTAGCGGGGAGCCTTTCCTTTCGTGGAAAACAAATTCCTTTTGGTCAAACGCTGTTTCTTTCACTACAACTGTTCCGGGGACGTAGCCTGGCTATGGATACGTTTGCCAAGATGGTAAAACTGTTTTGGAGGTAATGGTCATATGTCTGTAAATCCTTATCTCAAACTGCCTCGATCCATCCAAAATGTTGCAATTACTATCCGAAATTGTCGGCAATTGTGGCGCAAGTATGGTTATATTCGTGGATTTGCAAAATCACCTCCACCTAAGCCGAATGGAAAGCCCATATATTGGTTGTGTTGTCTTCTTGAAAATGCCAAAAGAAGCTGTCCTTACTACGCTGACGTGCTCCCTCCAATACCTAAAGTAACGCCGGATACGCCTGTGGAAGAAGTATTGCATCGAATATCGATTCTATCTAAGCAACTGTTCAAGAAGGAAGCTAAATCCTTCATCTCCCGCAAAGCGAATAGATTTAACAGCCAGCCTTTTAAAACAAGTGGTTCCACAGGTACTCCGATAAGGGGAGTTATTTCGTTGAAAGATTTACGAGCTCGCTATACTGCTATTTGGCGATGGTTCGCACCTTTCGGAATGTGCCCGGCAAAACGTTGGGCTCGTTTTATCGGTGCGGATATTACTGCGGATACCAACAAGGGCATCGCACGGCGTGACTTAATCAATAACCATTTATTCTTATCTGTTTACCATTTAAGCGAGCAATCTGTCAACTACTATGTGGAGGCTTTAAGGTGTTTCAAACCTGAGATATTGGAAGGTTATCCGTCTGCAGTTGCTATACTGGCACGGCTGATGCTATCTGCCGGTTACGATCAATTAAAGATTCCAGCTATATTTGTTACCGCCGAGACGCTACTTACAGAGCAAGTAAATGTGATTGAGCGAGCTTTTGGCACACAACCGATAGACTACTATGCTTCCAATGAATTTTCTCCGCTTATCGCGCAAGGTGCTGATGGGCTTATGCATCTAGCACCCGAAACAGGCTTGGTTGAGGTCCTGGGGCCCGAGGACAGGCCGGTGCGGGCTGGTGAAATTGGACGCATGGTTGTAACAAGTTTTCACAGCAATTTTATGCCGCTAATTCGATATGATATCGGAGACCTTGCTCGCGTTGTTTCGGGGGGACCATCTAATTTAATAGTTTCAGAAATTGTTGGACGTATCGACGATATGGTCCTTGGCTCTGATGGGCGGCATGTTGGGCGTCTGTCGACAGCTCTTAAGAAGTTACCTCATTCTGTCGAGATGGCTCAATGCCGTATTAAGAATTCTGAAGTTCGTTTGCTCTATGTCGCCAGTGTAATACTAAGCGAAACGGAATTTAAGCCGTTTGTTCAGTCTATACGTGCTAAGCTGGGTCCGGTCAAAGTTATGTTCGAAAAAGTGAACGATATTCCAGTGGGGCCTCGTGGAAAGCGTCGTTCCGTTATACGAAAAGCGTAAAGAAATGAGAATAACTTATGTGATAAGCACCTTGCGACGTGGCGGCGCAGAAAGGATGCTTGTGAACCTTATTAATGCTTTGCCCACGAACATCCACGTAGACATTGTCGTCCTTAAGTCTGACATCTCAATGGCCGAGCATTTGGTTCACCCTAATGCAAAACTCCACGTCCTGAACATGCGGTCACATTGGGATTTTCTGGGATGGTTACGCTTCTTAAAGCTTGTTAGACGGCTACATCCAGATGTGGTGCATTCACATATGCTTCTTGCAAATCTTTCAACACGTCTGGCGAAGGTTTTGTGTGGCTTCAAAGTTTTGATCAATCATGAGCACGGCTTAGGTGTTTGGAAAGGGCGGCCACTCTGTTTTATCGATCGTATCACGCAGTTCCTTGCAAACAAAGTGATTACGGTGAGCGTGGCAAGCAGGGAGATTAGACTCAAGCGCGAGCGTATAGACTCTGACCGGGTCATCGTCATGCATAATGCTATAAACTGGGAAGAATGGAATTCGGTCCCACCCGCTCCAAATGGTAACTGCGCTTCCTGGGGGATTGCTGCGACACTAAAAGCTGTCAAAAGAATCCACATTGGTTTGGAGTTACTTGCTGAGGTGCGAAAAAATGGATCAAAAGCTAGGCTCCTAATTGCTGGAGATGGTCCTCAGCAAAAAATGCTAGAAGCAAAATGTAACAAACTTGGTCTCAATCGTTTTGTGAAGTTCTTGGGTTATATCCAGGATATGCGGCAATTTTACGCAAATGTTGACGTTGTTTTGCTAACCTCTCTCCGGGAAGACTTCCCTATGACTCTTCTTGAAGGTTTAGCTGCTGGTAAATTTGTGGTCGCGTCAAGCGTCGGTGGAGTTCCCGAAATTTTAGAGTCCGCCCCGGATGCTGTGATTATCGATGACGTTTCTGATTTGTCTTCTGTAGTCCGCAGATTGGCAAACGTCGACGCAGGCTTCAATTCAAAGGCAAATCGCAACTATGCTAAGCAATTTAGCATTTGTAATTATGTGGATAGGATTACAGAATTGTATACTAACTTGCTTCAAAAGTAGCACACTAAAATTGCTCAGTACCCCAGGATATTTCATACGTCTTTAATTTTTAACATGAAAATTGTTATGCATCCTAAGCACTTCTTGGTGAGCGAGCAATTTTCGAAAAACTTTGACATGCTAACCATAAAAGCGTGGTCATGCAGCCTGTGCTGTTGCTCCATGTGATGCCCATGTGTTAAGCGCTAGCTGTTGGGGGAATTTTTCAAACCAATGGATGCACTTGGAGATCTGCATTAACATCACAAGGTTATCTGATGAAAGTCGTGGAACCGGTTCACCAACGTAGAATGAAGTCGAAGGTTAACCTCTGTCACATTCAGGTCTTACCAATCCTGAGCGGTGTCCAGCGCTCCATGCTCGAAATTTTCAAACATTTCAACCGAGATATATGGAAGCCCCACGTAATTTGCTCTGAACCAGGGCCTCTCATTAAAAGGCTTGAGGAGATGGAAATAGATTACTTTTATGCACCGCATCTCAGAAGGCCTATTCGTCCGGATCACGACATCCGTGCAGCCAAAGAATTGTATACAATCTTCAAATCTCAGAGATTTCACTTGGTTCATACTGAGTCTGCTAAGGGAAGATTTATCGGGAACTTAACCGCAAGAGCCGCTAATATCCCAGTTATCGTGCAACACGTTCGGGGTTACAGCTTTCACGAATTCTCTCCTAAATGGGAAACTACACTATTTGGCCTATTGGAAAGAATAGCTGCAAAGGTGTGTGATAGGACAATCTTTGTAAACGAAGGAAGCCAAAGAACAAGTGTTAAGAAAGGGTGGCTGCCAGCAAATAAGACGTGTACGATCTACAATGGTGTTGATCTGAATGAATTTAAGTTGACGCGTAAAGAGAAGATGCGCGCGGCATTTCGTAAAGGCTGGGGACTAGCACCCCACGAATACTGTGTAACTTTCATTGGACGCATTTGGCACCAGAAGAATCCAATGATTTTTCCCCATATTGTCACTTCGGTACGAAAGCGAAAACCTAATTTACAGTTTAAGCTTCTCGTTGCCGGAGATGGTGCCCTTGAAACAGCGCTACGGCGACAAATTCGAGAATTTGGAGTAGATAGCAATTTCAAATTATTAGGATGGGTAGATGATAATCTAAGTGTGTATTTTGGTAGCGACGTCATAATTTTGCCTTCGTTATGGGAAGGATTGCCTCGCACTTTAATTGAAGCTCAAGCTTCTGGCTTACCTATTATTGCCAGCAACATAGAAGGGAATCAAGAAGTAGTCACGCCAGAGACAGGATTTATTTGCCGTCCTAAAGAACCCGAAGACTACGCTAATGCAATTATTAAGTTAGCCAAGCCTGACTTGCGCGGGGCCATGGGAGGAGCTGGTAGACGTCGGGCGGAGCATTTGTTCGATAGCGCTGTCAACAGCCAGAAAATTATTGAATTGTACAAGCACCTTTTAACGCAAAAGGGGGTAAGAATTTGAAAGGAGGGCTTTTTGGAGTCCTCGAGGATGAACTCGAGCACTTTGCCTTTGCAGAGGTTGAGATTAGAGAGTATCTCAGAAGCTTTGATTTGGAGAACCGCTTGAGGATTCCATCGGCCAATATTTAGAAAGTTATTGAATCGGCTGTGGAGGAAGGATCCTCCCAAGGAGGCAGTGTTAGTCCTTCAATTAATAGTTCCCTGTAGCTTGCCACAGAGTAAAAAAACAAGTGTGTATTTCCTTATTTTAGATACCCTGCAGCTTGCTGCAGGGAGGTTCGTTTTAGTTCCAAACTTAAATGGCTTTGGAAAGAAAGGATAAGAAATCCCATGGATACATCGTCTACAGCAATGCAGGGCCCGCCATCCCGTTCCCGGAATTCACCACCCATTGAGCGGTGTGCCAGTTGTGCTCTTCCCAAACACTCAAAAGTCGTACGTTTTTGTGGTGATAGTGAATGTCTCTTGTGTGCTCATAGTAAGAAGCAGCCGCCTCAAACCACGGGTTCTACGTCTGAATCAAAGCCAGAACTTGAAGACGTCATCGATAATATTCGGCGACGGGGCACACATCGAGAGTATGATTGCCTTGTAGGCTTGAGCGGTGGTCGCGACAGTTCCTATCTCATTTATCTCCTAGCAAAGAAGTATGGGTTGAGGTGTCTTTCGGCCTATTATCGCACACCCTTTACACCCAACGTGACCCACCAAAATGTCGCGCGAATTTCCAAACGGTTGCGCATTGAAGTCGTACCAATCGATATTTCACGCGATTTTCATCTCTCATTTGCTAAGAAGTTTTTTGCAATTTGGAGAGAAAGGCCTCTCCCGGAAATCGCCAATCTCATGTGCGCTCCTTGCAAGTTTGTTAACGGCAAGGTCTTTGAAATCGCCCGCGCGCACAAAGTACCCACCGTCGTTTGGGGGGGCAATCCATACGAGGATGTTCAATTCCTGCCATCTTTTCAGGAAGAAACAGCAGACTTGGGATTGACCGGTGACAGCTCGTTAAGTCGCCAGGTTAGAAGGTTGCTGCGTATTCTCAGGAGGGGGATACCTGTACTTATAAAGTGCCCTTCAGTTTTATGGTATCTTCCCACATGTATAAAGGCCTCGCTACTTATTGGCATTAATAGTCCCTATCTAAAGTTCAAGCACCCCGATATACACCGGCTCGAATATTTTCAGTACACTGATTGGGATGAAAAGGAGTGTGAGAAGACCATTCAGAAAGAGCTGGGCTGGGAGCTGCCGCCGGGCTGCATTAGCAGCTGGCGGTCGGATTGCACGCTATCCGATTTAAAAAACTATATGTTCAAACAAATGACTGGCGTGACGTATGTCGAAGCCATGTGGAGCAATTTAATTCGTTCTGGCAAGATGGACCGAGAAGAGGCGATTGAAAAACTTAGTTGCCACTCTGGCCTTTCATGGGACAATATCCGTAAGACATTAAAAACAATGGATCTTCCTGAAAGTGTGATCGACGAGATCAAAGAGAAACCCTAGTGCTGTTTCCGGTAACAGAGTTTCGTGTTTTCTAAGTATTTTTTAATAACGGACTTGCGCCATCAAAACATTGGAGGTTTTGGCACACTTCTGGCCAAGAACTTCCGTAAACTCCCCCAGTTCTTCCAGAAAAAACCAGCTAAAAGTAAGATTGATAATTTAACACCTGACAACCAAATATCCACCACTAATGTCTAACACCTATTTTAATATCAAGCGGCTGATAGTTGCAGTTATTTTCACTGTGATTGTTGTCTTGCTTACCCATATCCCCGAGGAGGTAATGCCAATCCGATTACAAATAAGTGGTCTCGACAAGCTCGCACACGCTCTGGCATACGGAGTGATTACCTTCCTTTTCATTCTCTCGCTTAGGAGCTCCCCAACTATGCTGTTGGCTGCGTTCCTTTTCTTTGCGATTTTAGCTATTGGTACTATAGATGAACTTACCCAATCTTTTGTCGGTCGAACCGCGAGTTTAGCTGACTGGCTGGCTAACATTGTAGGCATCGTCACTGTCCTTCTTTTCTTTTTTCGTTTTAAGCGTCCCAGGTACCAATCTACCCTGACCGTCCAACAGCCGACCCCTGAAACCTAATACCTGATTTCTGACCCTGAAATCTGACTACTGACAGCTAATTGCTGGCAGCGAATAAAAAAACCGGCATCGTTTGGCAGTTTCGGAGCTTTTCACGAAGTTCCGCCGAAGACCGCCTTATCCTCAACGATGCCGGTCAGGGAGGGTCGCAGACCGCGGCCCTCCCATCTTTTTTATCGGCATTTATCAGCAGTAGCCTTCCTCTCCTCGGTTTCTCTAAGAATCGGCTTCTTTTCAAAGAGCAATTATTGGAATTACGCTGT
>JABUBO010000119.1_pt1 | contig 23473 bp, 18 predicted proteins | sample 7240361 | NCBI WGS metagenome assembly JABUBO01 (sample SAMN07256346, study PRJNA390944) | subsurface metagenome | isolation source: Methane hydrate marine sediment | place: Pacific Ocean: Eastern North Pacific, ODP site
ACCGGACGGGGACGTTGGTATTTTATTTCCTGGAAAGGGGACATTCAGAAATCGGGAGGAATTGCCACCAATATTGGTGTTCATTTCTTCGATATGCTAACCTGGATTTTTGGAGATGTTAAGGAAAATATAGTACACCTGTTATTGCATAACAAAGCAGCTGGTTTTCTGCATTTAGAAAAAGCCCGGGTGCGTTGGCTTTTGAGCGTCGATATGAATGACTTACCTGATGGGGTTAAAACGAAAGGTCAACGTACATTCCGGTCGATGATATTAGAAAACAAAGAATTTGAATTCAGTGACGGGTTTACTGATCTTCATACCCTAAGCTACCAGGAAATCCTGAAAGGGAATGGTTTTCATCTGGAAGAAGCCAGGAAGTCCATTGAAACGGTTTATACTATCAGAAATGCTGAACCCATTGGCTTAAAAGGAGACTATCATCCCATGTTGAAAAAAATTAAGTAGTATCTGTCCATAAAGTCATTATGTATCAAAAATTAATAAATAACGAAACAAAATTATCCGTCACGGGCCTCGGTTATGTGGGATTACCCATCGCACTGGCGTTTGCCGGAAAAATACATGTCATTGGATTTGATATCAAGGGAAACAGGATTGAATTAATGAAAAAAAAAATTGATCCAAGTCAGGAACTACAGCCTGAAGCCTTTGATAATACAAATATCAAATTCACCTCAACCCTGGAGGATCTGAAAAAGGCTGGTTTTCATATCATCGCCGTACCCACTCCTATTGATGAACATAAGCTTCCCGATTTACAACCCTTGCTAAAGGCAACCGAATCCATTGGGAAAATTCTGAAAAAAGGCGATTATGTTGTTTATGAATCAACTGTATATCCCGGATGCACCGAGGAAGACTGCATTCCCCTTCTTGAAAAAACTTCCGGGCTAAAATACAAGGTTGATTTCAAAGTGGGTTATTCACCTGAAAGGATCAACCCGGGCGACAAGGAACATACCTTAACTAAAATTGTAAAGGTGGTATCGGGATGTGATCAGGAAGCACTTGAAAATATCGCAAAAATCTATGAATTGATCATTGAAGCAGGGGTATATACAGCAAGTTCAATAAAAGTGGCTGAAGCGGCGAAAATCATTGAAAATACGCAGCGCGATATCAATATTGCTTTTATGAATGAGCTTTCCATCATTTTCAATAAGATGGGAATAAATACCTACGAGGTTCTTGAAGCAGCCGGAACAAAATGGAACTTCCTGAAATTTTATCCCGGTCTGGTTGGTGGTCACTGCATAGGCATAGATCCATACTATTTATCCTATAAAGCGAAAGAACTGGGGTATCATCCTCAGATAATAAATTCCGGGCGATTCGTAAATGATTCAATGGGGACATATATTGCCAAACAAACCTTAAAAAAAATCATCGCTTCCAACAAAAACATAAGAGAGGCAAAGATCCTGGTTATGGGAGCAACTTTTAAAGAAAACATAAGTGATATAAGAAATTCCAAAGTTGGCGATATTGTCAATGAATTAAAATCCTTTGGAACTATTATCGATGTTATCGATCCTTATGCAAAAAACGGAGAAGTCAAAAAAGAATACGGATTTGAAATTAAAGAAAAAGCAGGTAAAAATTACGATGTTATTATTGTAGCTGTAAATCATAAGGAATATACGGATCTGGATGAGGAGTTTTTTATATCGATCAGTAATCATGATCCCGTTTTGATAGATGTAAAAGGGATCTACAGAAATAAAATAAAAAAAATAAACTATTGGAGTTTGTAGCATGAACAAACAAATTTTAGTTACCGGAGGTACGGGTTATATTGGATCACATACAACAGTCGAGTTAATTGAAGAAGGATTTGATCCTGTTATTGTGGATAACCTTTCAAATTCAAAAATAGAAGTCCTCGATGGTATTGAAGAAATAACAGGCATACGCCCACATTTCGAAAAATTTGATCTTCGTGACAAAGTTGATTTAGATGAATTCTTTAAAAAATATCCCAATATTGAAGCCATCATTCATTTTGCTGCCTCAAAAGCGGTTGGTGAATCGGTTGAAAAACCCCTTTTATATTACAGAAACAATTTAGTTTCACTAATAAATCTGCTTGAGGCCATGACTGCCTTCAAAATTCCTTTTATGGTTTTTTCTTCTTCATGCACCGTTTACGGTCAGCCGGATGAACTGCCTGTTACCGAAGCAGCTTCGTTTAAAAAAGCTTTTTCTCCCTATGGTAATACCAAAAAAATATCCGAAGAAATCATACAAGATACTATTGATGCTAATCCATTTATCAAAGTGATATCTTTACGGTATTTTAACCCTATCGGAGCCCACTCTTCTGCAATTATTGGCGAATTGCCTCTGGGTGTACCTGATAACCTTATACCATTCATTACACAAACAGCCATTGGTATCAGGGATTATTTAAGAGTTTTTGGGGATGATTATAATACTCCGGATGGCTCCTGCATACGTGATTATATTCATGTTGTGGATCTGGCGAAAGCCCACGTTGTGGCAATAAAACGGCTGCTCGAAAAAAAATACAAATCAAATTACGAAATTTTTAATCTTGGGACGGGAAGAGGCGTATCGGTATTTGAGGTGATCAGATCTTTTGAGAAGGCATCGGGTCAAAAACTAAATTACCGGGTTGTTGATCGCCGTCCCGGTGATATTGAACAAGTATGGGCTGATACGAGTTATGCAAATGAGGAATTGGGGTGGAAAGCTGAATTATCCCTTTACGATGCAATGCTTTCGGCCTGGAATTGGGAAAAAAACTACAAACAAAAGGGGAAAGAAACAGAATGATGTGAAATGTTATATGTTATCCTGAATTTATAAAAGAGACACGGGAGAACTGAATTGAGTTTGTCTATAAAATCGGATATCATAATTTAAAGCACCAAATAATAAGCACCAAATAGCAACCGAACGAAGTGAGCTCATGAACACCTTTAAAAATTAATTATTTTGTGAATAAATAAATCTCAAATCGTAATACCGATAGCTATCGGTACGAAAAACAAAAAAATTATTGAATAGCTGCTGTTTGGAATTTGTTTTTTCGTACATTGAATATTATTTGATATTTGTCCCGATAGCTATCGGGATTGATATTTGAGGTTTCAGTACTCAAGATTTAGGCAGTTAATTGACAGACACTAAATAGTAACACTAAGAAAATGAGAAAAACTATCCTAATTACCGGGGGTGCTGGTTTTATTGGTTCTCATGTAGTTCGGTTATTTGTAAAAAAATACCCGGATTACAATATCGTCAACCTCGACAAGCTTACCTATGCCGGTAATTTGGAAAATTTAAAAGATATTGAAAACGCTGATAATTATTTTTTTAAAAAAGGAGACATCAACGATCCGGTGTTCGTTTCGGGAATTTTTAAAAAATACATGTTCGATGGCGTTATTCATCTTGCTGCCGAATCTCATGTCGACCGGTCCATTCTTGCCCCGATGGATTTCATAAATACCAATATAATCGGAACGGTAAACCTGCTAAATTCATCGAGAGAAATCTGGGCAGGGAATATGCAGGAAAAGCGGTTTTATCATATTTCAACCGATGAGGTTTTTGGTTCCTTAGGAAAAGACGGATCCTTTACTGAGACCACTCCCTATGATCCCCGCAGCCCATACTCTGCTTCCAAAGCCAGTTCAGATCACCTGGTAAGAGCATACTTCCATACATACAACTTGCCAATTGTGATTTCTAATTGCTCAAACAATTACGGACCTTACCAGTTTCCTGAAAAATTAATACCCCTTTCTATTAATAACATATTAAATCAAAAACAAATTCCGGTATACGGGAAAGGGGAGAATATCCGGGATTGGCTGTACGTCGAGGATCATGCAAAGGCAATTGATCTCATATTTCATCAGGGTGAAAACGGTGAAACATACAATGTCGGAGGTAATAATGAATGGAGGAACATTGACCTTATCCAAAATCTTTGCCGGATTATGGATAAAAAACTAAACCGTACACCAGGCGCTTCTGAGAAATTAATCACATTTGTAAAAGACCGGGCGGGACACGACCTGAGGTACGCTATCGATTCTTCAAAAATCAGGAAAGAACTGAAATGGGTACCCTTAGTCGATTTTGAAAAAGGATTGAAACTAACTGCGGAATGGTATCTGCAAAACAAGGAATGGCTCAACAATGTTATCTCAGGTGAATACGAAAAGTATTACGACGATCAATATTTAAAAAGATAATATCCGGGTTTGTCTGCAAAATGGAAATGCTGCTGTAAATATCGGGGCTGTCCAGGAAGGAAAGAAAATTACACGGAGAAACACAGACCTGCCTGCCTGGCGGCACGACAGGCAGGGGAGACACAGAGAGTCACAGAGAGGTTGATTTTCATTACTCTACGGTAACCGATTTTGCCAGGTTTCTGGGTTGATCAACGCTGCATCCCCGCAATACGCCAATGTGATACGAAAGCAATTGGAGAGGAACAACCGTTAACAAAGGTGCGAGGATAACATTTGTTTCAGGAACTTCCAGAATATGATCCGCAAGATCTTTAATGACTGTATCTCCTTCCGAAACAACTGCTATTACAATTCCCTTTCTTGCTTTAACCTCCTGGATATTGGTAACTATTTTATCATAAGAATTGTCTTTGGTTGCAATTACCACAACAGGCATGTTTTCATCGATCAGGGCAATCGGGCCATGTTTCATTTCAGCGGCAGGATAACCTTCAGCATGTATATATGAAATTTCCTTAAGTTTTAAAGCTCCCTCCAAAGCTACCGGAAACAAGTAACCCCGTCCCAAATAAATGAAATTCGTCGCATCTTTGTATAGCCCGGCTATGGTTTTAAACTTGTCATTTTGTTTCAGAATTTTTTTAATCTTTTCAGGTACATTTATCAATTCATTAACCAATCCGGTAAATTTTTCTTCATCCAGTATCTTTTTTTCTTTTCCTATCAGAAGTGCAACCATGGTTAAAACAGTCACCTGTGCTGTAAATGCTTTTGTAGATGCCACTCCGATTTCAGGCCCTGCATGAGTGTACACTCCTGCGTCGGTTTCTCGTGGAATACTTGAACCAACCACATTACAAATTCCCAATACCAAAACACCCTCTTTCTTAGCCTGCCGTATTGCTGCAAGTGTATCAGCCGTCTCACCGCTTTGACTAACAGCAATCACAACATCATCTTTACAAATAATGGGATTCCGGTACCTGAATTCAGACGCGTATTCAACTTCAACCGGTATCCTTGCAAACTCCTCAATCAGGTATTCTCCAACCAGACCGGCATGCCATGAGGTTCCGCATCCAATAATAATTATCCGTTTTGCCTTTATCAGTTGGGGTAATGCATCAAACAATCCGCCTAAATGAATTTCAGTAAAATCGTTGGTTATCCTGCCTCTGAAAGTATCCAGAATCGATCTTGGCTGCTCAAATATTTCCTTTAGCATGAAATGCTTAAAGTTATTTTTCTCTATATCACCAATGTCAAGGTCAATGGTCTGAATTTGTGGGGTCAGGATTTCATTCCGGATGGTTTTTAAACTAAGTTCTCCTTTTTTTATAACAGCAATATCATCATCGTGAAGGTAAATAACACTATTGGTATGTTCAACAATAGGTGTTGCATCAGAAGCTAAGAAATATTCATTATTACCTACGCCAATAACCAATGGGCTACCTCTCCTCGCCGCAATGAGTTGATCCGGTTCATTTGTACAAATAACAACCAGCCCATAGGCGCCAATTACTTTGGTTAAGGCAAGCCGTACGGCAATTTCAGCATTGACCTTTCCTTTAAGATAAATATACTCGATTAAATTTGCCAGCACCTCCGTATCGGTCTCACTCTTAAAATGATATCCCCTATCCTGAAGTTTTTTTTTCAATCGTGCATAATTCTCAATAATCCCATTGTGAATAATGATGAAATGCCCGTTTTCCGACATATGGGGATGTGCATTAATATCATTTGGTTCTCCGTGAGTTGCCCAACGGGTATGACCTATCCCAATTTTCCCGGATTTGTCCTTATTCTGAATATGAGTTTCAAGATCGACAACCCTGCCTTTACATTTATAGATTTTTGATTTCCCGTCAATCAACGACACTCCTGCCGAATCATATCCCCGGTATTCCAACCGTTTTAACCCATTGATAATAATCGGGAGTGCTTCCTTTTCTCCAATGTAACCAACAATACCACACATTGTTTTAGGGATTTGATAATAAAAAAAATTGCAATTATTTAGTTATTTATTCATCATCTTATTCCAACATTCCATTATTCCATAACTCCTTATGTCCTTTCTTTCAATTGAACTGTTTAGTTACAAGAAATTTATATAAAAAATTATTAACTATTTCGTTTACAGCCTGGAATAGGTGAGCTTTAACTTTATTTTATTTGAATTTTCTCCATTCGACAGAACAACCCTGCAGGGAGAAATGTTACTATCACCAACAAAAAGATATACAGTTAGGTCATCCGTTTTTCCCAGAAGAAAATCCTGTAAATGAATGGTAATTTTAAAATGGTACAAACCATTTTCTTCATCCAGCTTTCCGCCAAAATAATCATCTCCCAGCAAGGCATCAAAAACAAGGATAAATTCGTTGTTTTCATTCATGGTTTTTAATTCCAGTTTTTCAGGAGGTGGAAACATTTCAGAAAACGGATCATAAGCAGATAAACTGACTATAATTTCTGCATTATTTATAGCAACTGGCATGGTGTCCCTCCACGATTCTAAAAAAGACAAATCAATTAGTGTATAAACACCCCCCATACCCATGGTGTATATTACAGTGTCATGAATCGAATCATCGAGATGGGAAATTTCATAAGCAATATCGGCAGTCTCATAATCATGTGAAAAACGGTTTATTCTGACACTCGATTCATTGATTACAAAATCATATGAGATTGTATCGGTGTCGGTATGATAATATATGGTCAGTTTGGAGTCAGAAGACAAAAGATCTAAATTAACAATACCACCCCTCTCCGTAACATTTTCGGAAGTAACATAGAGTCCCTTAAATACTTCTAAAAATTCTTCCTGATGTTCATAATTTATAGAATCAACAATTTTCTGTGCGATGGAAGTATTAAGTTTAACACTTATCAATGTATCGCTTGGCCGGAATGTTGTGGTCCCAATAAAAGTCTCATTCAATATTCCTTCCAGACTCAAATTGGAATAATAACTACTATCCTCATCAAGATCAATAATCAGTTCAAAAACCTCCAGGATTTGATCGGTTTCTCCATCACCATAGAAACCAGCTGTAAGAAGAAAAAGCACAAGAGAATCGGCAACCGGATTAGTACCAAAGTCCTTCGCTTCGGATAACCTTGCCTGAGTAATAAAATCAGCCTTGCTGGTACCAAAAACCGGATCTACTTTACTTCCAAGCAAGGCTTGGCCCATTTTATCAGAACGTACTGAATCTGCAGAATATGTATAGGCATCAAGGGTAAAATCATCGGTATATTTTACATTTATTTTTTCACCCGGGGGCATAATATTACCTCCGAGATCACTGGCTTCATTTTTACATCCGGAAAGGAAAGCAAAAAACAGAAAAACCGCAGGGATCGCGGTTATTAGTGTAAATATTTTAAAAAATAACGATTTGAAAAAACTAGACGGATTCAATAACATCGGAAGATAATATTTCATCATAAAACCGCGCATAAGCATCAACATAATCTTTCTCATTTTGATATTCCAAAACGGGCATTTTTCTTTTGTTTAAAAAATCCCGAATATTGGGGTTAATATTTTCACTTGCAATAATCGCGCCATCCGCTTTCGAGAGAGCTAGTTTACTCAAATTAATATAATTTGGATTTCGAATTAAGGCAATATCCTTATCCAAAACCCCATCTATTAAAAGCTTATTTCTAAAAGAAGATTTTAATGGTTTTTTAAAATCATTCTCATAAACCGAATACACTACTTTTGTATGGCTAAATATGGGATCATCCCTGTAAGCGGTCTTAATATACATTGGTATCAAACTGGCCATCCAGCCATGACAATGGACCAGATCAGGTGGCCACCTGAGTTTTTTGACGGTTTCAAGAACTCCCCGGGCAAAGAATATTGTCCTTTCATCATTATCGGTGAATTCTTTGCCATCTTCATCAGAAAAAATAAATTTTCTTTGAAAATAATCTTCATTATCAATGAAATAAACCTGCATGCGGGCTGATTGAATTGAAGCAACCTTAATGATCAATGGATGATCGGAATCATTAATGATCATGTTCATCCCGGATAAACGAATTACCTCATGAAGTTGGTTCCTTCTTTCGTTGATCGTGCCAAATTTAGGCATGAAGGTCCTTATTTCCTTGCCGCGCTCCTGAATCCCCTGGGGAAGATAACGTCCGATAATGGACATTTCACTCTCCGGCAAATAGGGTGTAATTTCTTGAGTAACAAATAATACCTTAAGCTTTTCCATCAATCCTTCCCCGCTTGTAAATACTGTGCAAAATTAATAAAAATATTCATATTCTTATAAACAATGCCTTCCAATTCTCTGGATATGATTTAATATTAAGCATTTTGCCAGTATACACCTGCCTTTTGCAGATATAATTATAACTTTGCAAGGTAATTTTCAGATGATGATCATACACGACCAAATAAAATTTCTGACCGATGAAATCAATCATCTTCGATCAGATGGAAAGAAACTGGGTTTGGTCCCGACCATGGGGGCTTTGCACGATGGACACCTCTCATTAGTGAAGCATTCATTTAGGGATAACGACCTCACTGCCGTAAGTATTTTTGTAAATCCCAAACAATTCAACAACAGAGAAGATTTGAAAAATTATCCGGGAGATCTCCAAAAAGACCTGGAAAAACTGGGTAAGATTTTAAGACAAAATGACCTTGTTTTTACTCCTGATGAAAATGAAATGTACCGGAAACCTGTTACTCATATTTTCGATTTCGGTAATCTGGACAAAGTTATGGAGGGCAAATACAGGAAGGGCCATTTTAACGGAGTGGCCATTATTGTAAGCAAACTTTTAGAAATTTCCCAACCCGATAAAGCATATTTCGGACAGAAAGATTTTCAACAACTGGTTATCATCAAGTCTTTGGTTAAACAACTTGATTTACCTGTTACCATTGTTTCTTGCCCAATCGTCAGGGAACATGATGGCCTGGCAATGAGTTCAAGAAATGTTTTACTTTCGGAGAAACAAAGAAAAGAAGCTGCCTTAATCCCTGAGACCCTTTTTTCAGTCGTTCAAAAATCAAAAAGCCTGAGTGTGAAAGAACTAAAAAGATGGGTGATAAATAGAATAAATAATAATCCTGAGTTAAGGGTAGAATATTTTGAAATTGTCGATAATATCGAATTATTTCCGATAAAATCATGGGAAGAAAAAAAGGAGAAATACGGCTGTATTGCCGTATACGTTGGAACAGTTCGTTTAATTGATAATGTGAAATTTCCGGATTAAATTATATAAGGAACTTTTTCCTGGTAAAATAATATCAAAAGATCACTTTCCTTTTTATTTTTGTACTGAAATAAAATTAATACATCATGTTTATCGAGGTAGTTAAATCCAAAATTCATAAGGTAACGGTTTCGGAAGCGAATTTGCAATATGTGGGAAGCATTACGATTGATGAAGATTTGATGGATGCCGCCAACATTGTTGAAAATGAGAAAGTCCAGATAGTAAATGTTAATAACGGTGAACGTCTGGAGACATATGTAATCAAAGCAGAAAGAGGTTCCGGAAAGATTTGCATGAATGGCCCTGCTGCCCGGAAAGCTGCCGTTGGCGATATCATAATTATTATTTCCTATGCATTACTGGATGCCAATGAGACCAAATCCTTTAAGCCAAACATAATATTTCCTGATACGGCTACCAATAAACTCATTTAGTTAACTCCTTGAAAAAAAGATTTTTAAAAATCCTCCATTACCTGGTATTCCTTGCCCTTGGAATCCTGTTGTTATATTTCGCCTTTAGAGGAATAAACCTTAATGAACTCCTGATTGGTTTAAAAAGTGCAAATTATTCCTGGGTTTTCTTATCTCTTATTTTCGCATTTTGGGGATTTCTTATCCGGGCTTATCGGTGGACTCTGTTGATCGAACCTTTAGGATATAATCCAAGCCTGAGAAACACTTTCTATGCTGTGGCGATTGGTTATCTGGCAAATTTTGCACTACCCAGATTAGGTGAAATCACCCGCTGTGGCACGTTGAATAAAACGGAAAACACTCCTTTCGACGCTTTGTTGGGAACCGTTATTGTTGAGCGTGTAATTGATGTTATTAGCCTGTTTTTACTTGTTCTCCTTATCTTTTTTGTAAAAATGGAATTTTTCGGGAACTTCCTGAAGGAATATATATTTCTTCCCCTGATTCGAAAATTTTCCGGCTTTTTTGATTTTTCCCTTTTATCTTGGCTGGTTTTCTTTGGAATCACCCTTATCATTGGGGCTACATACTTTGCATTTAAGGAAAGGCTTTCTAAAATGAGCCTTTTTCAAAAAACAAATAAAATTTTATCAGGTGTCATATCGGGATTAAAAACGGTTTATAAACTAAAAAAAAGAAGAACTTTTTTATTACTTACCATATTACTTTGGGTGGTATATTTTTTTATGACCTGGATAGTGGTATTTGCTATTCCTGAAACTTCTCATCTGAAACCACTGGACGGATTGTTTCTTTTAATCATTGGAAGTTTGGGAATGGCAGCGCCCGTACAAGGTGGAATAGGTGCATTTCACTGGATTGTTTCACTGGGATTAACCCTTTATGGTATTCCAAAAAGTGACGGATTGGTTTTTGCCACCCTGTCTCATGAGTCTCAGGCTATTTTTATTGTTCTTCTGGGTAGTTTTTCTATTTTTATGCTCATTCTGCAACGAAAAAGAATAAAATAACGGGCTAAACATAATTAAATTTTACAGAGATGGACAAACTGGAATGGATTAAATCGAAAATTATATCCTGGGAAGAATTAAACCATTATCTTTCTATTTATCGATTTAAAGAGCAGAAAATTGTTTTTACAAACGGTTGTTTCGATCTTATACATCGTGGACATATTGAATATTTAGCCCGTGCAGCAAATCTTGGTGAGATCTTAATCATTGGTTTGAATACTGACGACTCGGTAAAAAAAATTAAGGGTCCGGGCCGTCCTATTCAGGATGAATATTCAAGAGCTATGATCCTTTCATCAATGGTTTTCGTAAATCATGTTGTCTTGTTTGATGAAGAAACACCCTATGAACTAATCAAGTCTGTTCAACCCGATATCCTTATTAAGGGGGGTGATTATAATCCGGAAGAAGTGGTAGGCTATGACCTGGTTAAAGCCAGGGGAGGACAAGTTATTATCATTGATTTAATCAAGGGGCTTTCCACAACAGGGATCATAAATAAATTATCTTCCCGGCCGGAAAAACGGAAAAAAAACAAATAACACCGAAACAGTTTTTCCTGATATACCTTATACAATTATTAAATGGCAAAAAGTAAGACAGTTTTTTTATGCCAGAATTGTGGTGTGGAATCACCCAAATGGATTGGTAAATGCCCGTCGTGTCATGAATGGAATACCTATGTAGAAGAAAAAATCCACAAAGACACTTTCAGGCAAAGAGTAAAAACCACTTTTGCTTCTCAGGCGCAAAAATTATCTGAAGTTTCCATTTCGGAAGGAAAGAGGATTCCCACTTACAGTAAGGAAATAAACAGGATCCTTGGCGGAGGAATAGTGCCGGGTTCTGTTTCATTGATTGGAGGGGAACCGGGAATTGGAAAATCAACGATTGCCCTTCAATTGGCGTTAAATTTTAAAAACCTAAGAACATTATACGTATCAGGTGAAGAAAGTAACCAGCAAATAAAACTACGTTCCGAAAGGATTGGATTAACAAACGAACATTGCTATTTCCTGAATGAAACTTGCCTTGAAAACATCTATTTACAAATTGACAAGATAGAACCTGATCTCCTTATTCTGGATTCAATTCAAACCCTTTACACCGACGACCTTGAATCCTCCCCGGGAAGTGTTTCACAGGTAAGGGAATGCGCCGCAAATCTGTTAAGATCTGCAAAAGAGACATCAACCCCAATGATTATTATTGGCCATATTAATAAAGAAGGTAATCTGGCAGGACCAAAAGTATTGGAACACATTGTAGATACGGTATTACAATTTGAAGGAGACCAAAACCACATGTTCAGGATATTAAGGGTTGTAAAAAACCGTTTTGGAGCAACATCTGAACTGGCTATTTTTGAAATGAGAAGCTCGGGACTGGTTGAAGTTCAAAATCCTTCCGAGTTGCTCATTTCTCAAACCGATGAACAATTAAGCGGTGTTGCTATATGTGCTACCATCGATGGTATACGGCCCTTCATGATTGAATCACAATCGTTGGTCAGTTCAGCTGTTTATGGAACACCTCAGCGCTCGTCAACAGGCTTTGACCTCCGCAGGCTTAATATGTTGCTTGCTGTACTCGAAAAACGAGCCGGTTTCAGACTGGCAGCAAACCCTTAATATCCTGAACATGTGGTGGAATAAAAGTCACAGATCCGGGTATTGATTTAGGTATAATAAGCGCCATTTTATCTTCCAATCTGGATATACCAATTGACAAAAACATTTGTTTTGCCGGTGAAGTAGGTTTATCAGGAGAAATAAGAGCTGTAAACCGGATAGATAATAGAATTCGGGAAGCTGAAAAGCTTGGTTTTAAAAAAATATTTATAGCCAAACATAACCGAAAAGGTGTTGACTTTTCAAAGTTTAATATTCAATTCCGGTTTGTAAACCGAGTCGAAAAATTAGTCAGGGAACTTTTTGGATAATCTATACTAATTACACCATGAAGAAACAGTTAATCACATTAATTTTTGTATTTACTTTTTTAGGCGGTTGTGATATTCTTAAAGAATTGGAACTTCCAACTTCAATGCCTCTGACAACTTCCGAAATAGTTCAGGGACTGAAAGAAGCCTTAAAAGTAGGTACAAACAATGCCGTTACAGCTTTAAACATTGAAAATGGATTTTATGGCAATCCGCTTCTTAAAATACCCTTTCCTGAAGAAGTAAAAGTCGTTGAAGAAAAACTTCGCGCTGTTGGTTTAGACAAAATAGTGGATGATTTCATTTTAAACATGAACAGAGGTGCTGAAAAAGCGGTTAGTAAAGCTGGTCCAATTTTTATCAATGCCATTAAGAAAATGACATTTGATGATGCAAGAAATATTTTAAAAGGTCCGGATAATGCTGCAACAGAATATTTTAGAAATAAAACATCGACAGAATTAAGCGACGCCTTTAAACCAGGCGTACAGGAGACACTGGATCAAATGCATGTTACAAAATATTGGTCGGATGTAATGACTGCATATAACAAAATCCCTTTTACCCGCAGTGTTGAAACCGATCTGGCTAAATATGTTACCGATAAGGCAGTAAACGGAGTGTTTCACAATCTCGCCAAAGAAGAAAAACTGATCCGCAATGATCCGAAAGCCCGTGTAACGGAAATTTTAAAACGTGTCTTTGGATCTGCCTCTCTCTAAACCTGATTTATCTCGAAGGAGGGTTTGAGGTTGAATTAGGCGGAAGTTTCGAAATAAAATAATAGAAGAATTATTTGTTTTATAACTCATTTTGTGGCACTAATATCTCAAAAGTGCTATTTTGCCAAACGGAAGTATAATGAAATACCTTTATAAATTGGTTTAACACAATTCCATGTTCCCGGTATTTTATGGATGAATTTAAATATTCAGTATAATTATCCATACGATTTTCCGGCCAGTTTGTAAGCCCCATATTTACTTTTTGCCGGATCACTACAGGTAATGTTTTCCTCTCTGCCGAACAATACAACTGTTCTTTAAACAGTTTATCGGAATACAGGAGCTTTGGCCAGGAAGTACTCAGATAAGGTCGGGTATTTGTAAGGTAGTGAACCATGGGAAGTTCAATAAAGGCTAATAAGGTATCTCCGGATTCAACGTATTTTTGAATTTCATTTAGCATTTCATTTGCCACTTCAGCCCTCTCCTGTGTTGTATAAATACATTTTAGTTTTGGATGATTTACAGTGTATCTTTTCTTTAACCGGGAGCCAGGATCATTGTAAGTATTATTCCAGGCATAGGTAAGAAATGCTATAAAAAGAATGGATGTCACAATTTTATAAACCTCATTACTCCCTTGAAAAGAAAACTTGCCTTTTCCATGTTGTAATGAAGCACCCTGTTTTAAGCGCTGTAAAATCAGTGGTCCCAACAGCCAGGTACCCCAAAGCAATTTATCCAATCCTGTATCGGAGCCCAACGGGGCAATGACCAACAGGATAATCCCCATCAGGGAGAACAGCCTGGTTTCTTTAGAGGAGTATTTTGAAATTACAGTTATTATACCATTTATTATCATAAGCCCCAGAAATACATAACGCACCTTGCTCCAAACCGGATTTCCGACTTTTAACGAAACAAAAGCGAAAAAAAGAAATAACACTGTCAAAAAAATTTTATATAACCTTGTATTTAAAAATTGGTATTTTTTTACCAAAGCATTTCTGACAAGAAAGTACACTACAATGGTTGCAGTTGTCAGTAATGCTATTTTACCGTATCCCACTGCATAGCTTATTAACAAACTTCTTAAACCATGAGTGGACTCATCAGCCCCAGACATATTTCTTAAGAAAACCAGATTATCGAAGAACAAATGTTGTTGTTCCAATAGCTTCATTGCTCCCATTATCAATAGAACTGCAACAAAGAAACCTGCCAATGCTGATCCGGTATATTTTATCCACTTTGTTGCATTACAATTCTTCAGATATGCATAAAAGGGAATCGCAGTAAAAAAAAGAAGTCCGGTTACGTTGGTGATTTTAATAAAACTGTTTATCCCAAGAAGTAAGCCAAACAAGAATAGCAGTCCAATTTTGTTTTTTGTTAGTCCCTTGAATAAGAACAACAAAGCCGGAGCATAAAAAAACATAGTGAAAACATCGTAATTTAAAGACTCATGCCCCCCACTAAAAACGAATAAATATACTAAACCTAACTCTCCAACCCAACTGCAATCCCGTGAATAAACAGAAAAAAAAATCTTATAGATAAGAAATGTAGCTATAAAAAAAAATACCATGCCCAATCTACTCCAAAACAGTCCACCGGAAGGATTCAACAATTGCCACAGATGTCCCAAAATACAGGATAACCAATACATAAAGGAATATTGCACACCTTCCGGATAGTTGATAATATTTTCATATGCAGTCAAATGCCAGCCCGCATCGCCAAAATCAAGCCCCTGCATGATGAGCATCATGGAATAAGCAAACAACAGAAATAACAGGAGATGTTTTTTTGGTTTAAGAATCATACTAAAAATAAATAAGGAAAAAACACGACAACACCCAAAGCATCACTATAATAATTAAGAAAGCATCCTCGAAAAATAAATGAACAGGGGATTTAATTTTCCCCATAACAAAAATCAATTGAAAATACCTCATAAAAGCCAGAATAATCCACACCGAAGTCAATTTAAAGTATTCGTTACCCGTACGAAGCTGTACTTCAGGAGAAATGCTGTACATTACGTAGATGGCAATGATCACCGATGCCATCATGATCATAATTAAATCTATATAGTTTTGGGAATACCCTGAAAGAGATTTTCGGAACTTATTTCCTTCATTATTGAAAAGCACAAGATACTGTCTTCGTTTCCCCAACACCAGAAAAACCGATAAAAACAAAGTGAGAAGCAGGATCCAATCACTCAGTACAATTCCGGTTGCCAGCGATCCCGCCAGCAATCTCAGAATAATTCCCAAGGAGATAACAAACACATCAACCAGGGCAAAGCCCTTTAGCCAAAAAGAATAGAGAATATTGATCCCAACATAAGAAAGCAATACAAACAAAACTTCCGTATTCAAAAACAAAGTTAATCCCAAAGAAGACGAGAATAAGGCAATCGCTAAAATAATAGCAGGTATCTTTTTAACGGCTCCTGAGGCCAGGGGCCGAAACTTATTTTCAGGGTGCTGTCTGTCTTGTTGAATATCAACCAAATCATTAAAAATATAAACACTACTTGAAAGTAGACAAAAAGCAACAAAAACCAGCATGGTGTTTCCAATAAGCCAACTGTCAAAAAGTTCTGCCGAAAAAAACAACGGCGCAAAAACGATTATGTTTTTAACATATTCTTTAATCCTTAGTAATCCAAGTAGATGTTTCATTTAATAAGTTTCCATTTAGAATAACTAATCGTGCCCAGCCTGAGCATAGGCAAATCGTGTTTTGAGTCTCCGTAAACATAGATTTTCTCATAAGCACTTAGCTCATAAGAATCCCGTATTCGGTTTACCTTTTCTTCCCCTTTACAGTTATTACCAACCAACTTTCCGGTAATCCGGCCATCTTTTATCTCTGCCTCACTGCATAGCAAATCGAAATTATTTCTTTCACACCAGGGAGAAAGCCACAAGTCCAGCGAAGCACTTACAATTACAATTTTATCACCGGCTTTTTTATGGAAATCAAGTTGTTGAAAGGCTCTTCTCGTTAGTATTTTCGGAAAAACCTCTTCCGTGAATTGCCTGGCCCGTTCCTTCACCTCGGCCTGATCCATTCCTCCCAAATAAAAGGTGAGTATTTTTTCCTTTAGCTCCTGCTTTGAAATAAAATAAAATGCACTTAGCAGAAAATAATAAGCGACGAACACCCATCCCAACAAATATTTCTTTCCTGATGAAATCCATTTCATAAAAAGCATAAAGCTGTCTTTTTTTGTCAGGGTTTCGTCAAAATCAAAAAAAGCAATATTCATAATGACTTTTAATACAATTTTTTGCTTTTCAAACTTTCTATTATACTCTTTTTTCGGTCTTAAGATTTTCAATATTCTTCCTGAGAAGCACAATTTCAAAAGAAATTTCCCTGTGATTCCGATGACTTAATGAATTTTTGCAAGCGGATTGGGAACGTAGGGGTAGAAAAGATTTTTTAACTATTAGTGTAACTCCAAAGGTTAGGTAAACGGAACCAGAACCCAAGAGCCAAAAACCAGAAACAAGAATCCAGCACCCTGCAACTTGAAACCTGAAACTATAAACTATAAACCTGGAACCCGCATCATGCAACTCAGAAACAGAAACATAAAACCGAGAACCGAAAACCATAAACCAGAAACTAAATATCCCTGTCAATCAAATCAAAATCTCCCTGGTTGTGTTCCATCTCATATTTGTCACAATCCAGTTCAATATTAAATTGCAGGGGAGGTTCAAATTCATCAGCCTCCATTATCCCAAACATTTCATCCTCATAGATTTGTTTCATGAAAAGGCCAAAAACAGGCAAAGCCATATTAGCACCTGAACCAAGACCTATATTATCAAAGTGAATGCTCCGGTCTTCCCAGCCGGTCCATATGCCGGTAACCAGATTTGGCGTTACTCCAACAAACCAACCATCGGAATGATTTTGGGTTGTACCTGTCTTCCCCCCAATTTGATTCATCAGTTCATATTTCCACCGTAACCTGCCGGCTGTGCCCTCCTTCACTACTCCTTCAAGTAAATTCAGCATCAGGTAAGCATTCTCCTCACTGATGGCTTCTTCGATCCTGGGTATAAATTTTAATAGTACATTACCGTCCTTATCTTCAATCCTTGTTACAAATATTGGTTCTGTATATACTCCTTTGTTGTCAAAGGTTGCATAGGATCCAACCAGCTCATACAGTGTAATATCCGAAGTGCCAAGGAAAACGGAGTTCACCGGGTCTATACGACTGCGAATTCCCATTTTTTGCATTACTTCAATAACCGACTGTGGGTTAAATTGTTTCATTAACCAGGCAGAAATATAATTTTCAGAATTTGCCAAACCCCATTTCAGGGTTACCATCTTTCCCCAAAATTCTTTTCTGCCCGAACTTGCAGGGGTCCAGGTTGAATCATTATCCTTAAAGGTTTGAGGAACGTTTGGAACCTTATAGCAGGGTGAATAGCCATCCTGCATGGCCAATGTATACAGAAACGGCTTAATCGTACTGCCAACCTGTCGTTTTTGAGCTTTTACAGCATCAAATTTAAAGTAGCGAAAATCAGGGCCACCCACGTAAGCTTTTACATAACCTGTATGCGGATCCATCGACATCAGGCCCGATCTGACAAAATATTTATAATATAGAATTGAATCAAGAGGTGACATTACCGTATCTATTGCCGTTGTGTCCCACGAAAAAACAGTCATTTCAACCGGAGTATTAAAAACAGTAAATATGGAATCATTATTAACACCGGCATTTCGTAAACTTCTGTACCGGTCAGTCCTTCTGATAGACGATTCCATAATCCCTTCAATTTCCTCTATTTCCAAATCATCAGAGAAGGGCGGGTTTTTCAATTCCGTAACTTTTCCCATAAATGTTTCCTGAAGTTCTGCCAGATGTTCCCTAACCGACGCTTCAGCAAATTGCTGCAATTTTGAATTAATCGTTGTATATATTTTAATCCCATCCCTGTATAAATTATAATTGGAACCATCCGGTTTGCGATTCTTGTGGCACCAACCGTAAAGCGGGTTGTTTTCCCATTCATAAACTGCCTCTTCAAATTGGTCATTAAAAAGAAAAAAACGTCGTTTTGGTTCGGTTTTGATCATTGTGGTCCTTAAATATTCCCTGAAATACGTAGCCAATCCGGAAATATGACTCTCTTCTTGAAAATCCAGTTCTATAGGTAGAATTTTAAGCGAATCATAAACTTCTTTTGCAAGGTATCCGTATTTAACCATCTGGGATAATACAATATTCCTTCTCTTTAAGGTTTCATCGTATCTGCGGATTGGATTGTAATAGGCCGGATTTTTTGCCATTCCGATTAACATGGCTGATTGCTCGATATTCAGTGAATCGGGAGTAGTATTAAAATAAACAGAAGCAGCTGAACGGACACCAACTGCCTGATAAAGAAAATCAAAAACATTCAGGTACATGATAATGATTTCTTCTTTGGTGTACTGTTTTTCTAGTTTTACAGCAGTTTGCCACTCTTTGAATTTGGATATACCTAATTTAACCTTCCTTACCAAACCAAACCGGTAATAAGTTGTATCTCTTGGGAAAAGATTTTTCGCCAACTGCTGGGTTATTGTGCTTCCGCCTCCTGCCTGTCGTTGTCCCATTAAAAAAGTGCGAACAATAACTCTTGCCAACCCCTTTAGGTCAATTCCCGAATGTTTATAAAACCTTATATCTTCGGTGGCAATCAGGGCATCAACAATATGCGGGGAAATATCCCTGTATTGGGTCCAGGTACGGTTTTGTATATAGAATTTCCCCAATAAAAAACCATCTTCAGAATATACCTCAGCAGCAAGATTGTTTTCAGGGTTTTCTAATTGCTCAAATGTCGGCATTGGGCCAAGAACCTCTTTCGAAATAAGGAAAAACAGAACCACAACAACTAAGAAAGGAGTGGCATACAGAGCCCAAAACCAACCGATGTAAATCCTGTATTTCGGTTTAACCTTCGGCATGGTATCGCTTTAGTTTTTTCCAAAATTAGTAATTCTTAAAGAATATCTGATTTAAAATTTTGATCTTAGCAAGCTATTTACTTTACTTTGTGAAAAAATTTAGAAAGGAATTCCCAATTAACTAATAACTTATAACTACCTGAAAAATATTTTTCAGGTCAAACAATTTGGAAAATGATTGAAAATTTAGTTATTGTAGAATCACCGGCAAAAGCCCGGACAATAGAGCGATTTTTAGGAAAGGATTTTCATGTTAAATCCAGTTTTGGGCACATCCGGGATCTTGCAAAAAAGAACCTTGGAATAGAACTGGATAACAAGTATAAACCTCAATATATTATTTCTGAAGACAAGAAAAAAATTGTTGCTGAATTAAAAAAAATTGCCGGAGAAGCCAAAATAGTTTGGTTGGCTTCAGATGAAGACCGTGAGGGAGAAGCAATTGCCTGGCACTTGAGTGAAGTGCTCAACTTAAAGCCTGAAAACACAAAACGGATAGTATTCCACGAAATAACAAAAAGTGCCATTCAGGCGGCAATTCAGCAACCAAGGGGAATTGACCGGAACCTTGTGAATTCGCAGCAGGCCCGTCGTGTGCTTGACCGTTTGGTTGGATTTGAACTTTCTCCAATTCTCTGGAAAAAAGTCCAGCCATCTTTATCAGCCGGAAGAGTACAATCGGTTGCTGTACGGCTCCTGGTTGAAAGAGAAAGGGAAATTTTATCTTTTAAACCTGCTGCCTCCTATAAAATTGAGGGAATTTTTATGTTCCTTGATCAGGATGGTCAGGAAAGATCCTTTAAAGCAGAGATCCCAAAACGGTTTCCTTCAAAACAGAAAACACTGGAATTCCTGAACAAAAACAAGGATGCCGAATACGTTGTTACCAATATTGAAGTAAAACCGACCAAAAGGTGGCCGCCCCCTCCGTTTACTACCTCAACACTTCAACAGGAAGCAAGCTGGAAACTTGGCTTTTCAGTTACACAAACCATGTTGGTTGCCCAAAAACTTTACGAAGCCGGTAAAATTACCTATATGAGAACCGATTCGGTAAATCTGTCAAACCTGGCTCTGTCTACTGCTAAAAAAGCTATTTCGAATGAATTTGGAAATGAATACATAAAAATACGGAAATACAAAACCAAAGCCAAGGGGGCACAGGAAGCGCATGAAGCCATACGGCCTACCTATTTACAAAACAAAAGCATTGATGGTGCGGCAACAGAAAAAAAACTTTACGAAATAATCTGGAAACGAACCATTGCCTCCCAAATGAGTGATGCCTTACTTGAAAAAACCGTTGCTACAATTGATGTCTCAACAACCGAAGAAGATTTTATTGCTACCGGTGAAGTAATTAAATTTGATGGATTCCTGAAAGTTTATACTGAATCGAAAAACGAAGAGGCAGAAGGAAAGAAAAAAAATATATTGCCCCCGCTTAAAATCAACCAAACGCTGACAAATAAATCAATTCTTGGAATTGAAAAATTTACCCAACCCCAATCCAGGTATACCGAAGCCGGTCTGGTAAAAAATCTGGAAGAGTTAGGTATCGGACGGCCTTCAACCTATGCTCCTACTATCTCTACCATTCAAAACAGGGGATATGTTGTTAAAGAAGACCGTCCCGGCTCAGAAAGAAAAATCAACTTGATCAGACTCGAAAACAAAGTAATTACGAAGGAGATTCAAACAGAATTTGCCGGAAGGGAAAAAGGTAAATTGTTTCCAAATGACATAGGCATGATTGTGAATGATTTTCTTGTTGATCATTTTAAGGATATCATAAATTACAATTTTACAGCTAAAGTTGAAAAGGAATTCGACGAGATTGCTCTGGGAAAACTGGATTGGACTGAAATGATTGATGAATTTTACCAATCCTTCCATAAGAAAGTAGAAGAAACACTTAAACGTTCTGAGAAAAAAACAGGTGAACGAATCCTTGGAGAAGATCCTGTAACAAGGTTAACGGTTTTGGTAAAAATGGGAAGATACGGACCTGTGGCACAATTAGGAGATGCCGGCAAAGACAAGAAACCAAGGTTTGCAAGGCTTCTTAAGGGACAACTCATTGAAACCATAACACTGGAAGAAGCATTAAATCTTTTTAAGCTTCCCCGTACAATAGGCGCCTATGAGGAAAAAGAAGTGATCATCGGTGTTGGGAAATTTGGTCCTTATATCCGACATAATGATAAATTTTACTCCCTGAAAAAGGGAATTGATGATCCGTTAACCATTGAAATCGAACGTGCAAAAGAGTTGATCGAAGAAAAAAGAAAATCAGACAGGAAAAAAGTGATTAAAACCTTTTCTGAAGATCCGGATATTTTGATCCTGAAAGGTCGCTATGGGCCTTATCTCTCCTATAAGAAGAAAAATTACAGAATTCCTAAAGCAAAAAATCCCGGGGCATTAAGTTATGAGGAATCCCTGGAATTAATTAAAAAAGGACAAAAGTCAAGTACCAAAAACAAATAGGTTTTTGAAAATGAATTTAAATGATTATTTCGATCCCGTAAGTTTAGACAGGCCGCAGCAAAAATTTCTAACAGAAAAATCAGTTTTCGGCAGAAATATTATTACCCATACACCTGATGGCCCCATCAGGGATTTGCAACATTTCAACCTTGCCTTAATCGGTGTGCCTGAAGAGAGGAATTCACCCAACAAGGGATGCTCCAAAGCTCCTGATAAAATCAGAAGTAAATTATATGAATTAATTAAACCCAATTCAAGACTAAAAATAATTGACCTGGGAAATCTTAAAATCGGGGATGCGGTTAATGATACTTATTTCGGTATCAGGGATATCGTTACTGAACTGATAACCAGAAATGTTTTCCCGGTTTTTATCGGTGGAACCCAGGATCTGACTTACGGTACCTTTCTGGCTTTCAGAAAACATAAAAAAATTGTAAGTCTGGTTACTGTCGACTCAAAAATCGATTTGACTAATGATATAAAAAAGTTTGACTCTCAATCCTATTTGGGTAAAATCATTTTTAAGAAAGGTGTTGCTGCCGTGAATTATACCAACATAGGAGATCAGGTTTGTTTGGTAGATCAAAAAGATGTTGATCAATTAAAAAAGTCTTTTTATGATACATATCGGTTGGGGGTTATTCGAACAAACCTTAAGGAAACAGAACCTGTATTACGTGACGCCAATATGATTAGTATCGATATCGGATCCGTTAAACAAGCCGATGCCCCCGGCCAGTACAATCCTTCCCCAAACGGGTTTTATGCGGATGAGATTTGTCAGATATCCAGGTATGCAGGTTTAAGCGATAATCTGGCATCTTTTGGCTTATATGAAGTTAACCCGGAATTTGACAGGGAAAATCAAACGGTTCATCTTGCTGCTCAAATGATCTGGTACTTTATCGATGGATTCTCCCGAAAAACAGTTGAACAACCCAATATAAAACCAGAGGAATTCACTCAATATATTATTCACCTGAATGAAGTTAAACAGGAGCTGGTTTTTTATAAAAGTGAAAAAACTAACCGGTGGTGGTTAAGAAACCCATTTCTCCGTAAAAATACTCAATATCACACATATATCGCGTGTTCCTACAATGACTACATGAAGGCAAGCAACCAGGAAATTCCCGACCGTTGGTGGAAAGCATTTCAAAAATTTAATTAACCCGGAACAGAGACCCGGAACCCGGAAAATCAGCACGATACAAATTTCAACTCCATAACGCGATAAAATACAAGAACATAGTTTCACAAATTTACCCTGTGAAATGCTGCTTCGCAGCAGTGGCTTTGCCACTATTTCACAGGGTAAATTAAAAAAAACCTTAATTTT
>JABUBO010000120.1_pt1 | contig 23437 bp, 22 predicted proteins | sample 7240361 | NCBI WGS metagenome assembly JABUBO01 (sample SAMN07256346, study PRJNA390944) | subsurface metagenome | isolation source: Methane hydrate marine sediment | place: Pacific Ocean: Eastern North Pacific, ODP site
CCGACTCGGCTTGAAACTGTTGCTTCGACTTCGTTGAGAACTTCATTCGTCCCCCTATATTTTATCCCCAAAACCACCGAGGTATCAATCTGTCGCTGGGGAATGTCCCAGTAGGTTTTGAGTAGCTCATCTTTATTGGGCAATAGTCTGAAGCCACGCCTTTTGTAGAAGTCAATCGCCCACTGAGCATCAGCCCATGTCCCCACCAGCAGACGAGAGGTAGTAACCAGACCCTTGAGGTGATTTAGGAGTCTACTGCCTATTCCCTGTTTCTGCCACTGGGGTAATACATAGGCATGGCGGATGAGGGTAATATCTTTAATCGGCTCAAACCCGATTACCCCAACCAGCTCCCCGTTTATCTCCCAGCCAAAGAAGGTCATGCGCTTCATTTCCCGCTCAAGTTCATCTATAGCCATATAGGGCTGATGATAGCGGTCAGCCGGTATAACACCCACATACGCCTTAGCTGCCTCATTAATAATAAAATGTACTCTATTAACATCGTCTGACTGACATCTACGAATCATAAGTTGTCTATTTCTCTCTATTAAAAGCTATAATTTATTGTAACACATGTTCTGGTATTTAGTGATTAGACGAGTATTTATGCTATAATTTAGGAACTAGTAGGAGTGGTGGCATGCAGGATATTTTTGCTGAACAGTTTCAGCCAAAAAGGATAATTGACAATCCCTCTGAGGAAAAGCTCAGGGGGTGGGCACTGGAACATGGGGGAATCGTAACCGAGTTTGGCAACCTTGCTGTGATTACCACCGTGCGGAATAGAATCGCCAAGTTTACCGAGGTGGTGATGGGTGAGCCTGAGCAAGAAGACGCCCAGCTTGTCCACAGCGTTTTGGAATATTTGACGGGCAAAGAAATGATAAGGCTTGATAGGGTGATGTGTCACACTCCTGGCTTCAAAAGAAATTGCCGCATCTATGTTACTGCTGACTATCCCAGATTACCCCTAATGTGGGGTAATACATTATTCCCATCAGAAGGCGGTGAGCCTGATTTTGTAGCTATCACGGTTCCAGAGTGGCCAGAGAAGAAGGTCCTTGTCTTTCCAGAGTCAGGTAGAACGCTGATTCTGGGGAGTGATTACAAGGGTGAGAACAAGAAGGCGATGCTTCGCCAGGTGATGTACTGGGCTAAGAAGGAGGGCAACCTTGGGCTCCATGCAGCTAGTAAGGTCTTGCGAGTGCACAGAGACGGCAAATTGAGCGATTTTGGGTTTCTCCTCTTCGGTCTCAGTGGCACTGGTAAAACCTCACTCTCCTGCCATTCCCACTGGCTGCGCCCCCCGGAGAGGGTAGTGATTCGTCAGGATGATGTGGTAATACTGAAGTCTGATGGCAGTGCTATCGGCACTGAAGAGTCCTTCTATCTGAAGACGGATGGACTGGAGCCCAGCTCACAGCCTCTTCTATATGCGTCAGCCATAAGCCCGCGGGCGATACTGGAAAATGTCTGTGTAGACCCCGAGACAGGTAAGGTAGATTTCTTTGATACTACATTGACCTCTAACGGTCGGGCAATGGTCAAAAGACGGGACATCGCTTTTACTGACGACGAGATTGACCTGGAAAAGGTCGACTTTGTGATATTTATCAACCGACGCTATGATATCCTGCCTCCGGTGGTGCGCCTCACCCCGGAGTGGGCAGCGGTTGCTTTTATGCTGGGCGAATCAGTGGAAACCTCAGCCGGTGACCCTACTCAGGCGGGTAAGTCACTGAGAGTCGTTGGCACCAATCCTTTCATAGTGGGTTCGCGGACCGAGGAAGGTAATATCTTTCTCAGCATCCTGAGGAATAATCCTGACATACAGTGTTTCATTCTGAACACCGGGAAGATAGGCGGGACAGACAGAGGGCGAAAGATAACCGTAAAGGACTCAGTAAGGATACTGGAAATGATAGCCCGAGATAAAATTGTATGGAAAAAGGATGAATTCTGGGGGTATGAGGTTCCCGTTCAAATCCCCGGTTTAGAGCTGAGCCAGTTTGACCTGAGCAACTTCTACCCTGAAGAGCAGATACAGGAACTCTCAGAAGATTTAAAGCAGGAGAGGCTGGAATGGCTTTCCCGTTTTCCAGGTCTCAACAGGGATATTGTTAATGCCTTAAAGCCGTAGAACAGGAAATTTGAAGGAACTTGTGACATTAGGGTAAATAATCTCACAGCCTATTGACAAAAGTGTTATTCTTTGCTAGCATTTTACGAAAAATAGGCGGAAGGTAATGATTTCTACTGTTACTACCAGCGCAGTAACCACTATGATAGGCTTTGGAATGGCGCTGGGATTGGTGGCAGTAATTACACTAATTGCCTTCCTTGGTGTCAGGGAGCTAGCTACTGCCAGTAGGGGTGGCACCCAAAGGCTTTTAGCTAAGTCTCTTGATATAGGTATAGTCCCCTTAATTATCGCCTTTGCTATGATAATAGCCATGGAGATGGTGAAGATATTAGCCTAGATAAAGAAGGGGATTATCAAATATAGGCTAATATTGGTAATGCCGTGAGCCAGGGTCACTCCCAGGAGTGACCCTGTTTTATTTACTACCCAACCAAAGAATAAGGCGATAGCAAAAACGAAGGCAATATCTATTGCTGAGAGGTGTATCAGGTGGAGAACGGCAAAGACCAAGGCGACATAAGGTAATCCCCACTTCCCTAAAGCCTCCATTGAGGCTCGCTGAACTACTCCCCGAAACACAAATTCCTCAACAAATCCTGTCCCCGCCAGCAGAACAAAGGCTGGAAGCAGTATTTCTCCCCAGTATAGCTCAGATATTAATGGCTCAGGTCTCAGAATAAGATATTCCCCCACCCCGAAGATAACCCCGGTCAACCCCACCACTAACTGCAAGCGAAGCCTTTGAACGGTAAGCCCGGTTTGCCTGGCGGTGAGATTCAGACGGCGCATCGCCACCCAAGCCGCCAAGAACAGAGGAGGATAGATGATAAGATACCAGTAAATCGGAGAAAACTGAGCTAAAGGCATAGACAGACTCATTATTCGAGTTAAGGGAGCAAGGCAAAGAGCCAAAAGCAGTTTATGGCTGGGAGACTCACCAGCTAATGAGTAGTGAACAATCAGAACAGCAAGGAGAATGGCATGGCAGATAACCCCTCCCACCAGACTAAAGAAGTTGGTAACCACCTCGGCTAGGACAACAGCCAGTAGATAAATTACAGCTTCTATCATCTTACTGTGTTACATCAACCCACAGGTGAAGCGGTTTCAAACAGGGTTCAACCTCCCCATTTTTATATAAGAAAAACTCCACCTTTTGATCTTCCCCTGGCTCACTCAGGCTAAAGCTTACTATTTCCTCCCACTTCTCATTATGCTCTAGCACAATTGGCTTGACCTCGTTGTTCCTGGTTCCATTTATCCTCACCTCTATCCGATAGCTCACTGTTTCATACTCATGGTTAGCAATGCCCACAATCACCCTCCCCTCCTCCCCTACCCTAAGCTCCTTAGGATAGTCAGCAGCCTGCTCCTGTAATCCTAGAATATAAAAGTCGGTAAACTTGTCCTCAGCCTTAGGAGTAGCTATGACATACCCGGCCACCCCTAACGCCCCCAGTATGGCTAGCACCAGAATAATAGACAGTGCTTTATCGCCGATACCCATTCTCCAACTTGGTAATACTAGGTGAAATTCAATACCAAAGCGCTCCTCCCACAATAACCTTCTCCGCCTGAACCAGGCAATAACTGAGGTAACGAATATAAAAGAAGCTATAGAATACAGCATAGGCTCCAGCCTTATCCCCCACGGGGTATAGTTGAAAATAAGTCCAATAAGGGATACCGTAACAAAGCTCATAGCCAGGCTCAGCGTCAGTCTCTCAATGCTACCTATCCCTTCCTTCTTAGGGAAAAGGGCTGCCATCAGTGCATAACCGGGGAAGAAAAGGATAAATGGCAAACCCAGGATAATCCGCAAAACATTCGACGGCAAAAAGATAATGGCTACAATCAGCAGCCAAACTAATAGGTTCAGGGGCAGAAGCCCATTTCCTATTCTAATCCTCAATAAACATACCTCCAACTACCCTATCCCAAGCTCGGAGTATACCCCGAGCTTGGGATAAAAGCAAGATTTAGATGACCTTAAGCACAATCGTAAGCTATGGTATTGACAACCCGACACTCAAAGGCAACTATTTACGACAAGGAGCAACTATGCTAATGTAAAGAAGAGGAAAATGCCGTGGGAAGGGTTTCACAAAGGCCAAAGGTAACCACTCTAATCTGCACCCTTAATGAAGAGGCAAATCTCCCTCAAGTGCTGCCCAAGATACCGGAGTGGGTAGATGAGGTGCTTTTAGTGGATGGGCATTCCATTGATAACACAGTAGAGCTTGCCAAAAGACTCCGTCCCAATATCCGCATCCTGTATCAACCGGGAAGGGGAAAAGGAGACGCCCTAAAATATGGTTGTAAGCACGCTCAGGGAGACATCATCGTAACCCTTGACGCCGATGGCACCACTGACCCTAAGGAAATCCCTAAGTTCATCGAGCCACTACTTAACGGATATGATTTTGCCAAAGGGACTCGCTTCCTTCACGGTCACCCCTTAAACATGCCCTTATACCGCCGCTTCGGCAACTGGGTACTGGTCACCACAGCTAATATCCTCCATGGCACCAAATACACTGATATATGCTCCGGCTATAATGCCTTCTGGAAAGAAATCCTTGAAAGAATCGAGCTTTCAAGCAAAGGCTTTGAGATGGAGCAAGAGATGAATGTAAAGATAAAGAAGGCTGGCCTTAAGGTGACAGAGGTTACGTGTAATGATATGGGGAGGTTCAGTGGTGGTAGCAAGGTATCTATCTTTAAACAAGGTCTGAAAGACTTGATAACCATTTTGAGGGAGCGGTTTCGTGGCTGAGCAACCCCTCCTCTCCACAGTCATCACCTCCTATACTATAGATAGGCTAAAGGATATCTTTGAGCTTTTGGACAGCATAAAGGCTCAGACCTACAACCACACCGAAACTATATTAGTAGTTGAAAGGTCGATGGAGCTGTTTGACCGGATTAAGCAATATGCGGAGGAAAAGGCTATCCCTAATGTGAAAGTAGTATTTAATCATGGTGAGCCGGGACTGTCTGTAGCCAGAAACCTAGGTGTCAAAGAAGCCAGGGGAGATATTATCGCCTTTATAGATGATGATGCCCTTCCTTTCCCCAATTGGGCAGAGGAGACGGTGAAGACCTATGAGGATAAGTCCATCATAGGTGTTACTGGTCCTATCTTGCCTCTGTGGAAAGATGAGCCAATAGACTGGTTCCCCGATGAACTGGATTGGATACTCGGTTGTGCCGCTTGGTCAAATATTACTAGCAAGCGAGAAGTAAGGAATGTCTTTGGCACAAACATGTCATTTAGAAGGGAGGCCTTTGATTCCAGTGGTCTATTCTTAACTCACTTAGGAGCCAAGGGTGGAGGTGAAACTGGAAAGCACGAGCTTGTTGGTGACGAGACCGAATTTTCAATAAGGGTAAGAAGAAGGACAGGAAAATGCATACTTTATAACCCTAATATTAGAGTCCAGCACAAAGTCTACAAATATAGGGTCACCTCATCCTTTATCGCCAGGCGAGCTTACTGGGAAGGCTACACCAAGGCTATGCTCAACAAGAGCTACCGGAATAATGGTAGTAATGAGAAGCTGCTGGGTATAGAATACCGACTCCTGAGGCGCATATTGGGCAAACTTTTGCCCAATATAATGAAGGGCTTCCTTAAGAATCCCATCATTGCCTGGCACAAGCTTTCGGTCACGATTATTGTCCTATCCTTTGTTGCCCTTGGCTATTTCTCTTACCTATTCCAAAGCTTTCTCGGTCATAAAGAGGCCACAATTGGTAAAGAGGAAGCATAAATTAGAGGTGGAGAGTCCTACAGGAGGTAAGCACTTGACCAAAGAAAATTGCAAGGCTTGTGTTGTCGGGATTTGGCATCAAGGCTCTGTGGTCTCAGCTTGTCTAGCTGATTTGGGCTACTCTGTAGTCGGTGTGGATAAAGACCCAAAGACAGTGAAGGACTTAAATAATGGCATTCCGCCTTTATTTGAGCCAGGCTTAAGTGAATTAATTATAAATAATGTCAACTCTAAGCGATTGAGCTATACCACAGATTTAAGCCAAGCCCTGAAGGAGGCGGGTTATGTTCTCATAACCTTTGATACCCCTGTAGATGAGAAGGATGAAGTGGATTTGTCCGAAATCCTCGCCACTAGTATAGAGTTAGCCAAATATCTAGAAAACGGTTCAATAATTATCGTCAGCAGTCAGGTTCCAGTGGGCACCTGCGACCAGATAAAGTCAATAATTACACAGAATAACCCCTCTTTGGATTTTGATATTGCCTATAGCCCGGAAAACTTGAGGCTGGGGCAAGCCATAGAAGGATTCAAGAACCCGGAGAGGATAGTAATCGGTGCCGATAACACCCTCACTTTGGACAGAGTGGAGGAATTTTTTGATGTTATAAGTGCCCCCAAGGTAAGGATGAATTTAACAACGGCGGAGATGACCAAGCATGCCCTCAATGCCTTTTTAGCTACCTCTATTAGCTTTATCAACGAGATAGCCAATCTCTGTGATGAATTGGGTGCAGATGCACTAAAAGTAGCCGAGGCATTACAATCGGATGAAAGGATAGGGCAGAAATTGCCTCTACAACCAGGATTGGCTTTTGCTGGCGGTACGCTAGCCAGGGATTTAAAAGTCCTTAAGAAGCTTGGGGATAAGTTCGGCTATGAAACACACTTGATTAACGGGGTGCTAAAGGTAAATGAGCAGCAAAATAAATTAGTCATCAGGAAGCTGGAGAAGATATATGGCTCGATAAAAGATTTGACGGTAGGGATTCTAGGATTAACTTATAAGGCAGGCACCAGCACCTTACGCCGTTCGGCTGCTTTGGAAATCATAAACGACCTAACCAATAAAGGGGCTATAGTTAAGGCTTATGACCCCAAGGCTGATTTAAATGAGATCCAACTACATAAAGAATTTGAGTTTTGTACTGACCCTTATATGGTAGCCAAGGATAGCGATGCTCTGGTTATTGTTACTGACTGGCCAGAATTTAAGATTCTGGACTTTGATTTGATTAAATCAATAATGAAAAAGCCGGTGATTATTGATGCCAAAAATATGCTAGATGGAGAGCAGCTTGATGATAAGGGATTTATTTATCTAGGGGTGGGAAGGGGAGGAAAATGAGGGTAGGACTAATCGGCGCTGGTCTTCAGGGTTGGCGCCGAGCCCCAGTCTTAAAGCAGTTCCCGGGAACGGAGGTGGTCATTGTAGCTACTGCTCACCAAGAGACAGCGGAGCGCTTGGCCAATAGTATAGGGTGTCAGGCAACAACCAACTGGGCAGAGGTAGTAGAAAAAGATTTGGATGCAGTGCTTGTTTGCACCCCACCCCACCTCCATGCCCCGATAAGCATTGCCGCCATGAAGACAGGTAAGCATGTCTTATGTGAAAAGCCACTGGCTAGGAGCCTTGACGAGGCAGAGGAAATAGTAAAGGTGGCTCAAGAGAACGGAGTGAAGCTCAAATGCGGCTTCAATCATCGCCATCACCCCGGCATACAGCAAGCTCGGGAGTGGTTCGATAAGGGCATTATTGGCGAGCTGAATTTCCTTCGCTGCCGCTACGGGATTTGTGGCCGACCAGGTTATGAAAGGGAATGGAGAGCCAAGCCAGAAATAGCCGGTGGTGGTCACCTAATGGAGCAAGGGATACACGCTGTAGACTTATTCCGCTGGTTTCTGGGAGAATTTACTGAGGTTGTCGGCTTCACTGCTACTCGATTCTGGGATATGGCGCCTCTGGAGGATAATGCCTTTGCCCTCTTCCGCACTGAGAAGGGACAAGTAGCCTCCCTTCACTCCAGCTTGACCCAGTGGAAAAATCTCTTCTCCTTTGAGATTTTTGGGCAGGATGGCTACATCTTGGTCGATGGTCTTGGCGGTAGCTATGGAACCGAGAAAGTTACTCTGGGCAAGAGGGCTCTTTTAGAGCCATTTAAGGAGGAAACCACCGAGTTTCGTGGCGGAGACCGCTCGTGGTATGAGGAGTGGAAGGAATTTGTCGCTGCCATAAAGGAAGACCGAGAGCCACTGGGCAACGGTCGGGATGGGCTGGAGGCACTGAAGCTAGTCAATGCCGTATACCAATCTGCTGCCAATAGCTGCGTAGTGAAACTATTTAGGGGTGCTTAACTTGCTACGGCTGATAAAGCTGCTAAATTTACGCATCGCTAGCTTTCTCACCGAGGCGGTTAGTATAGTCACCTCCAAAGACAAACTGAAACAGCTCTGGGGTATTCGCCTTTACTCCAATGCCCTGTACCTTATGATAGCTAGCGTGGTAAATTCCCTCCTCGGTTTTGCCTTCTGGATAGTAGCTGCCAGGTTCTACACCGCAGAAGATGTCGGTTTGGCTTCGGCTTTTATTTCAGCAGCTTCCTTGCTGGCAATGATTGCCAATCTTGGGCTTGGCTATGGAATAATAAGATTCCTCTCCCAGTCTGGCAAGAATGCTAATAGCCTGATTAACTCCAGCCTTACCCTTAGCGGCTTAGCCTCGGTAGTGATGGTACTTATCTTCCTCGGTGGGCTTGATTTCTGGTCTCCTGCTCTCCTTTGCCTTCGACAAAGCCCTGCCTTTCTCATCACTCTCATAATCTTCACCACGGGCGTTACGCTAATCGCATTGGTCGGGGATACCTTCGTAGCCGAGCGTCGAGCTGGCTTCAACCTGGCAAATAGCTTTATCCGAGGGCTGTTGAGGCTTCCTCTACCCATCATCCTGATAGCGCTGGCCCTCCAGTCCTTCGGTATCTTCGTCTCCTGCACCATCGCCTTAGTAGTGGTGCTTTTGATTAGCGTCTTCCTGTTTCTACCTCGAGTTCAACCGGGTTATTGCCCTCGCTTTGCTGTTAACCGGGGGCTAATAGGCGGGATGTGGCGCTTCTCATTTACTAACTATATTGCCAACTTTTTCTTAGCTGCCCCTAGCTTTATTCTTCCCATTATGATAGTAAACCTGCTGGGTGCAGAAACTAATGCCTACTTTTACATCGCCTGGATGGTTGGATTACTGTTATGTACTATTCCTAGTGCCACTTCTATGTCCCTTTTCGCTGAAGGTTCCTATGATGAAGAAAGACTGGGAGGGAATGTATGGCGGTCCCTCAAGCTCACCTTTCTTATCCTTGTGCCTGCTGTCATCTTGGTGCTAATCTTTGCCGATAAGCTTCTCCTCCTTTTTGGCAGTTCCTATTCCGAGAATGCCACCACCTTGCTCCGCATTGTAGCCCTGTCCGCTCCCTTCTTTGCCGTGAACAGTATCTATTTAGGCATAAAGAGAGTAGAGGAAAAATTGGCTGTAATTATAGCCCTGGCCTCCTTTACAGCGATAGCCACCCTAGTGCCAACCTATTTCCTCCTTCCCCCCATGGGCATTAATGCAGCAGGTATTGCCTGGCTTGCCGCTCAGGGGATTGTCGCTTTGGTAATTGTGGCAAGCTGGCTTAAAGAAAGAAAGGCAGTTAGGAGGGCTTTAAGCCTCCTAACTAAAAAGTAAAGGAGAATAAAACCCAATGTGCAATTGGCTGAGGACTAAAAAAGGGTGCTCAGTGACAGAGGGCGAGTCGTTGGAGAACGTTATTACTATGCTGAGGAACATGGATGTGTGGCGAGGTCTCCACAGTAGGATAGAAGAAAGATTTCTATGGAACGCCGGGCGTGCTTTAAGCTCGGGGACTGTTGTGGAAATAGGTAGCCTTGAGGGTTATTCGACGATCATCCTTGCAAAGGCGTTAGGCAGGGCAGGGGAAGTGTATGCCATAGATCCACATGCTGGACTTGCCTTACAAGCTGACGAGAGCTTCGAAGGGGTGTCTCCCTCTCAGGAGAGTACTTGGCCAAAAAAGGATACTTGGTCACGGTTTATAGAAAACATCGGTTCTGCTGGAGTTTCTGATGTAGTCAAACCGATGAAGATGAAATCAGAGGACGCTGCTCGGGGTTGGACAAAGAAAATACAATTGCTTTTTATCGATGGCTCTCACCGATATGAGGACGTGCGCAAGGACTTCTTGCTGTGGCGTCCCCATCTGGCTCCTGGAGCGCTTTTGATATTTCATGATTGCTGGATAAGCGGGGTGTACAGGGTAATACGTCAATATGTTCTTCAGGATACAAGCCTGGGCAACTTTGGCTTTCGGCTCCCTAATATGTTCTATGTGCGCGTTCAATCTGGCGAGACGACATTCCAACGGCATGTTTGGCGCTTGGTTTTCGGCTTAGCCACACTTCAACCACGGCTAACGAGTATTACTGCGAGAGTGTTTAAGAGATTCGTTAGGACAATAGGCGCATGAACAGCCACCAACCTCTTCATTGAGTGCCACAGGCCGCCTATTTGATACTCAACTTGATTCAGGGTGAAAGGGAGGATAAAACCGTGTGGTATTACCTGATGAAATTCAAAGGGATACTGGTTCTATTCATATTACAGACTATAGCCGGCTATTTTCAGGCATAAAATGTCGCCGGCTTTAAATGGAGAATCTAAAAGAAGGTTTCGGTCTATCCTCGGGATTCTTCATTATCTCTATGAAACCCTTGACCATACCCAAGCTTGAGAAGATGCCCTCTACCACTATGTAAGGGATGAGTTGGGGCTTACCATGCTGCAGGCAGAGGCCTAGCCTATAGAGCATTAGCAGTGGTGGCCACAATCTGAGCTTAAACAGTCCGTGTTTCCAGGCTAATCGAGCCATATCCCACCCTTGTCTGATAAACAAATTTACCCCCGTCTTATGCGGAGAGTGATAAACAAAGGCTAAGGAGGTGCCGTATTTGTGTCCTCTGCCCAGCCTAAATTGGAGGTCAGGGTCTTCACCCCCTTTCATGAAGGGATCAAATCTATATTTGAGGATGGTTTCTCTCCTCCACAACCCAACGCCGACGATAACACCAGGCTTCCTGGAAAGAAGGTTACACTCATATCGCTGCCGTTCCCAATAGCTAGGATGCCTGGTAGGCAATGGCTGGGCGGCGACGCAGGTATAGTCTGATGCCTCAAAATCAGAAAACATCGTCGCCAGAGCCCCTTCGGTCAAGAAGATGTCCGAATCAACATAGGCAATATATTCCTGACTTGCCATCTCCGCCCCAAGCTGGCGGGCATATCCAATCCCCTTCCCCTCATCAGGATATATGTGCTCGGTATATCTCCTGGCAATCTCCACCGTCCTGTCAGTAGAGTTGCCATCAACCACAATTATCTCAGCCGGGTTACTCTTTTTAACCGCACTCAGGCATTCCTCCATAGTCCTTTCGGCGTTTTTGGCAATAATAATCACCGAGATGGGTAAACTCTCCATAAGTTTTTTACTCCTTTAGTTGGTGAAGGTATAGGCTAATGTCTGGGTTTGCATAGAAAAGAGTGCAGCTTGGAGCATTGTCCAGCGAGTTTTTAACCCGCTCTACAAATTGGGTGTCATCGCAAGAGAATTTAAGGGAAGCTTTCCAACTCCTGTTGATAGCCACATAATGGGGACGCTCTGGAGGTAACTCATTGAGATAGCCCAGTATATCACCCTCGGGGTAACCCAAATCTCCATGAAACCATTCGCCTAAATGCTCACTATATCGTTCGGCATATTTTATTTTTCCTATCATGTAACCAGCCAAGCAGATTCCATCAGTGGTATAGTCATGGAAGAAGTAAGTGCCAGCGATCTCGCCAGGAGACTCACGGTCAGCGTCAGCAGCGCCATAGTGCGATATAATGTGCATGGGCAGAAGAAGTATAAGCAGGAGGCATAGAATCACCGCCCAGGCTCTGCGGTTCAGCAACTTAACCCCAAAGTAAGCCATCACCGGCAGAACAAAGAAAAAGATGCGATGCACTAACTCAGCCCCATAGCCATAGCCAAAGAACAAGGCAATAGCTAGCGGACCAGTGGCAATGGCTAAACCAGTTATATTAGAGCTTCGGTCAACTTTACGCCCTAATATACCCCCGGCAAGGGCAATTCCAACAAATATTATCCCTAATAATATCCTGGCCAAGACTATAGCCTGGTATGAGTCGCTGGCAAGTGCGTAGTTGGTGACAACAATTGCTGTGGTCACATCTAATCTAAAAGCCTGAGACACAAATACGGGTAGTCCTACCCTCAAGTACCATGTACTGCCGTATATCGTCCAGGCGGCAATAAAAACAGCCATGGTCATGGGTAAGAAAGAAAAGGAAGAAGCCTTTGCCTTCTTGGCAACATAAAGGGCTATTATGATAGCTAAAACCATGAACGAGGTGAATAAATGGGTCATAGGTAGGCAAGCGAGGATAAGGATAAGTGGCAGAAGATAGGCAACCTGATAGCCAGGCACTCCCTCGCTTCGCTGCCAGGGTACAATTTTAATCAACAAAAACAATGCCACTAGGAATAGAAAGTAGCCAAATGCCTGGGCGCTGAGGTAACTCTGGGGCACCCAATTGCCCAGAGTAAATATCCACAACCCGGCCCAACAATAGTTGCGCTTATCCTCTCCGAGCATATTCCTGAAGAATAGGTAAAGGGGCAGAAGAAAAAGAAATTGCAAGGCAATGGGGGTTATGGCATTCAACAGGCTAACATCATTTATCCCCGCTATCTCCATCAGCACGCTAATGAATATCCAGCTAGTTGGCCAGTTGTGGTAAATCAGCCGCACAGGGAACAAGTACCCCTGGCGAATTATGTATTCAATGTTCCCGAATTGACCATTGGGGCAGGGGGCTGCCCCCAGACCGGTAGCTCCAAGTAACAGTGGATTGAGCCATATAGCAGCAATGATGATGCACCACTGCAAGAATAATAGCTTCTCGTGATTTTCTGGCGAGACCCAGAGAATGGCTGAAGCGACAGTGAGCAGGGCTAGAGCAATAAAGAAGTATATGGGGAAGCTGTGGATAAGCCCGAGGAAGCCAATATTGAGCTTGGCCTGGACGGTGCTGTACGACCATAGTACTATGGCAATTATGGTAAGTAATAGTGATACTCGCCTCGCTGACCAATGCGGTGCTATCCGTTTGACAATCGTCTCAACTATACTCACTGTGACCCCGACCAGTTACGCTCCTTTTGGGCGATGAGCAATAAGCCATATCCCTTGCTGTTTCTGGTTAACATATCCAATGACGAAATAATTGATAGTAATGGGAAGAGCAGACTGGCAAAGGGCAATGGCAGGCGTAATATGGCTAGCATGTAGAGCTCCTCACACCCCTCTCCAAAAAAGCCCCATACATTCCTCACCTTGTTGACCCTAAAGCCGTTATCCTGCAACAGCTTGGTGAGCCCCTGTTCAGTATACCCTGCTCTGATATGACCTTTGCTTTCATGCCTAAGGCTCTGGAAATATCTTTTAGTGTGTCTCACATGTGGAGTAGTTAGATACAAAATACCGCCATCTTTCAACGCTCTGTGGAAATTTGTCAGGACTTGCCCATCATCCTCTATATGTTCCAATACATCAATACCAATAATGAGGTCATATTTATCAATCTCGGACAATTGTGATAAATCTGCCTGGAAAATATTGACATTGCTCAACTTTAGCTGATTCAAGATTCTCTTGCCAGCCTCTATGTAACCAGAATTGGAATCGCAGGCATCTATCATTGCCCAAGGGTTCTTCTTCCCCAGATAGAAGGAATATAGACCTATGCCGCATCCGGCATCTAACGCTCTATTGAACTTAAATTGCCTGATAGCTCTTCGAAAATATGATGCCCTTAATTGATAGCCGACATGGGGCAAGCCGAGCAAATAGATATAGGCTTTGATAAAGGGTTGCCACCACCTTGAGCTTGCTTTTGTCTCAACTTTTGTTTCGCCCAACATTTGCCATAGTATTTCTGGGTATCTATAACACTCACGACCAAAAAACATCTAGCTACCCTTGTTCCATAAAATCTTTGCCTTTACGGGATTAAACTGTAAAAAGGCAGTCATTTACTAGCCATCACCTGCACTTGTTTCTTATAGATGACCAAACCATATAGATAACCAGCGAGCATAATATATTTGGTCAGGGGGAAGAGCAGAAGGTGCAAGGGATTCCTAAAACGGAAGGCACATATTAAGCCAAACACAGGTGCCCCTAAGAGGTATTTAATTGGGGTCATAATCAAGCGAGAAGCTTTATAATAGTATTTGTCAGTAAAAGCATTTCCTATTCCAATACGGAAATGTTGTTTTTGTAATCTCGAGTAGGTAAGTCGGGGGTAATGATAGACTGGTGCACCAAGCCACCAGGTAGCCGTTTGCCCTCTCTCAACTATTCTATGCGATAGGAGATAATCCTCTTGTATTCTCCAAGGTAAAGGGCGACCTTTTTGCCGAGGGCGAAATCCACCAACGGTTTCCAAGGAGTTACGGCGCACAATGAAGCACGGTCCGGTTATTGTTACCTGAGACTCGCCAAACCAAACGCCCTTGCGATACAGCCGCTCAAACCATGAGAGCGAAGGGTTATCCTGTATTTTCTTTATCTTATCACCATGGTAGGCATCCCACTGAGCAATAATCCGGGACAGCCGGTTAATGACCACCGTCTGTGCTTCAGCGCCTACCATCCCCATTTCATCATTCTGGAAAAATTCATAGATTTTGGGAAAGAAACCGTCCCCCAGGTAGGCATCCGAATCCAGGAACAGAACTAGCTCCCCCCGTGTATTTTGCCAACCCAAATCGTAGGCAGCAGAAGACGCTTCCACCTGCCCTTCGTCAAAGAGCAATTTCACCGGATACCTCTTTATCACCTCCAGTGTGCCATCACTGCTGTAGCCATCCACCACCAATATTTCGCTTATATAGCCCTGTTCATAATAGGGCATCAGGGAGGAAAGGCACTCCTCAATTGTTCTCACACTATTTTTGGTAGCGATGACAACGGATGTATTCATCGTCTAGTCACACCCACCAAAGGTAAGATCCCTGTGTATAAATAAGATCGCAACGCAGGTTTTTGCATAACTTGATTTTATCTCCGTGGCGATTAATGTGAGCTTGCCTGATCTTTGTAAATTTCTTAGAATTCCATATCTCCGCTAAAGATTGGTTGTTCAAGTCTCCAATTACAGTCGAGCCATCATAATCAAGACAACATAATACAACCTTACCATTGCTCATGACTGCACAGCTTGTGAAGAGCATTGGGCAAGGATAGACATGCGTTGGCTTAGTTTTATATGGCACCAATCCCTCCTGCCGCCTATCATCAACCCTCCAAATGCCAATCCTATCAGCCCGCTTTTTCCAAAACGATATGAATTCCTTAATTTCTCGATAATTATCTCGTTCAACCACAAAACTTGTCGAAATAAGCGGTTTCTTACACCCCCTTTTCTCTCGCTCTTCGATTAGTTTGATAATATTATTTCTTGTTCTGTCAAAATCCGCCCCACGTATCTTGCGGTATGTCTCCCTTGTAGCTGCGTCGATGCTGAAGTTTATCGAGTCTAACCCGCTATCAAGAATTAGATCTATCTTGTCACGTGTTAAAGGAGTCCCATTTGAGGCGAATTCTACCCACAACCCCTTACTCTTAACATACTTTATCCGCTCAAACAGCAAAGAGTCGAGTAATGGCTCAGAATAAAGATGGAGACATACCCGTCTAATGCCACTTTGAGCAGCATCATCTATGATTTTCCTGAATAAGTCCATGCTCATCTGTACCTTTTCCCTGGTCATTTTCGGGTAGGAGCACATTACGCACCTCAGGTTGCACACATTGTAGGTCTCTATGTTCATGGCACACAAACCAAGCGAGGCTTTTTCCCTAATCACTCTGTAATTCAGGCGATGATAGATGTCACCTATTATGGGAAAGTTAATCAATGAAAAGAATGCTTTTTTTATTACTAGCTCCCGCCATGTTGGAGAGAGACCTTTAAGGTAAGATATTATTCTCTTCGTGTCTCACCTCGCGTCTACAAATGATAAACCTTTATTATTCCCAGCCGAATAAGCCGATTTACCAGCCAGTTAACTACTTGGTTTCCATGATAGAGGCGCACAATAGGTGGATGTAGGCGCTCATTGTATATGACCGCGGCCATTAAGCGACCAAAGGGACCTAGTTTTCTAACACTTCGCAAAAGAGCCCCCTTCCTTACCTCATCACCAACCTTAGCCCCCTCTTTAAGTAGTTCCTTTCGTCTTTCCAAAGGCAGTTCAGGGGTCTCAAAAAATGGCTCATCGAAGACTCCGTCGTAATTTAACCTTTCCTGCCAATTCCCCACGAAATAGTTATTCCTCTTAATCCAGTCAAACAGCTCTGTCCGTGGATAGGGAACTATGTTATAGAAGTTAGCCCAGGTAACAGGATACTTCAGGGCAAAGTTGAAGGATTCTTTGACATCAGCTTCAGTTTCTTCAGGCTCACCGACGGTAAAACAGATTCCGACATTCAAGTCTAACCCGCAGGCTATCTTTATTGCCTCCTCAATCTGTTCTATCGTTTCCCCTTTCTTAATGATTTTGAGCATCCGGTTGTTGCCAACCTCTACCCCAAAATTTACCATACGGAACCCAACCTTTTTCATCCTTTTAAGTAGCTCTCTGTCAACTAAATCAGCCCTTACGCCGTTGGTGCAATGTAGTGTCAAGTGGTGTAACCCGTGCTGCTCTATCAGGTCGCAGATTTGGTAAACCCTTTCTTTACGTAGCGTAAAGACATCATCGAGAAAGTCGAATTCGCGATAACCCTTTCTAAACCAATACAGCAGCTCCTGAAATACATTTTCTGCGCTCCTTGCCCGGAATCGCCGACCCATAGTGGGGGGATTAGAGCAGAATATACACTGGTAGGGACAACCTCGTGAAGATATTATAGGCATACAGCTCAAAGAGTACTTACTTAGCTCAAACTTTGTATATCTGGGAAAGGGGACGCTATCCAGGTCGGTAATAAAGGGTCTATCCTTATTCTCAATAACTTGGTCACCGTCTCTAAATATCAAATTATCAATCTTATCGAGGTCTTTACCCCGGCATAGCTCCAGCAGTGAGTATTCCGCTTCCAGTTTAATGGCATAATCCGCCTGAAATTCACCCATAACCTGGGCTCGAACTGTGGATACATAGACACCCCCGATAATAATGTCATAGTCAGGGCTCTCTATCTCGTCTATTATCGTGCCCGGGATGTCTCGCCGGTATGTCATCACCTGGAAACCTACTAAGTCAGGCTTTACCTCCTTTATTCTCTGGCACAACAGTGAAATTGGAGCTGAAAGGTCACCCTGGTAGTACAATCCCAGGTCAATAACATCATTATCTATACCGTGGTGACTAAGGAATTCCGATAAATACCCGATGCCACCAACAGGAGCGCCAGCAAGATGCACCCGGGAATACATAGTGGTGCCACCCCCAACCATGGGCGGAACAACCAGTAACACCTTTTGGTATCGGCTAGTCCTCGTCAAAATATTACCCCCGGATTTCTTAGCTATATTACGTTGCTTCCTTCATCGTAGCTATTAGATAAATTGATGCCCCTTGCCTTCTCAATAACAGCCACAAAGGCAGCACCACCAGTCCCAAAAGTGGGACAAGGGCTTTGTAGTAAAGTTTTCCGCCCCATTTGATTACCATGCCTTTTATCGTACCAAGAATTGACCTCTGCGGCGTGCTAGCTTGATTTGCACCCTCCCCGCCCACTCTTTTAGCAAATATTATCCCCAGTTTCTGAATGCCAAGTTCACTACTAACCAACCAGCCGCCATAGCCAAGAGACCTTAAAGAGCTAAATATAGGAGGCTCTCTCTTTATGGCTAGTATAGAAAAGCCGTAGCTATTAAAGAAATTAGCCAGGGCATCAGGATTCCAGCGAGTCAAGTGATGAGGTGGGTAATCCCTTTCCTGTGATACATGGGATAGAAGCCACCTTGACAGGAATCGCCATCTATCCCTATCAGGAACGCTACAAGCTACATAACCCCCAGACTTCAGGCGCTTCTTAACCAAATGTAAGAAATCTCCGACATTGTCTAAATGCTCCAAGAGCTCAAAAAATGTAATTACATCGTATTTAGTATCAGGCTTTTTGGCTACAAAATCCTCCAATGTCCATGGGTAAACTTCGTCAAACCCGAACCGCCGGCGAGCAATTTCTACGAACTTCAGGCTGAAGTCAATGCCTGTCACCGAGTAGCCAGCCTTCTGCGCATAGAAAAGGAAATCGCCCACGCCACAGCCGATATCAAGCAGTCTCCCCCCTTGGGCTGGTATATCTTTTAAGAATTGATTTTGAGCCCACAGGACCTGCGCCGGTTTATGTGGGGTCAAGTCTATAGGCGCTCCGTAGAAGGTTTCATACCATTCGGAAGCAGCGCCTTTCACCGGATGCCAGAACATCAGGTCACAGGCATGGCAATGGTAGAGCTTGTAGCCATGATAGCTATCAATGACTTCTGCGCCTATTTCCCCACCACACGCTGGACAAACCAACACCTTTTCTTCCGCTTTAGTATCAGGCAGTGGCTTCATCAAATATCCTCTTCAGTTTTTCATTTCTCCTCTCAATGGAGAACCTCCCGTGCTCAACTTCCCATCTGCCGGCTTTGCCCATCCTTCTCCTCAGTTCTTCGTTTTCAATGAGAATGCTTGTCTTCTCTACCAGCCCTTCCACCACCTTGGGATCGGGATTTTTGATTGCCTTCTGGAATTGGGGAGTGCCAAAAATGGGAATAAAATTTTCTACATAATAGGGTATTTTCTCGGATTTTTTGACGACAAGCCCTGTTTTGCCATCTTCTATTATCTCTGAATTAGCCCAGGCATCTATGGTTACCACAGGTAGCTCATAGCTCATGGCATCTAAGAAAACCAGAAATGGGGTGTTATGCGCAGGAAGAAGGAAAATATCGGCAGATTTGAATTCTGGTTCCAATTGTTCCCACGGAATGCGCTCCTCGATTATCTTTATATTGTCATACCCAGAATATTTTTCGCTTATACTCCGGGGAACATCTGACCTTATTACCAATTCCAAGTTGCCATATTTTTCACTGAGAAGGGCAAAGGCTTCCAATGCCTCTGTACCACCTTTAATTTCAAATTGTCCGGGTATATTGGCCGAGCCGACAAAGAGCAACTTAACGTTGTCATTACCAGAACTTTTTATGAAATTCCTCTTGCTAACAGATTGGTACACCGTTTCCAGTTTTTGCTCAAATTTGGTGCAGTCTAGATTAAGCAAAACAGATTTCTGTGCTGCTTCGGTCCAGCAGATGACCTTCTTGCAGTATTCTGAGGCTAAAGCCCTTTGGATAACCTTCCTGTATCTCTTAAAATGCTTCACATTATAACTTACCAGGAGACTCACATATTCTAGGTCAACAACCCAAGGCTTCTTCTTAAAAACAAGGTGCCCGCACGAATAGGTTAAATCTGCATCTTGGGGAACCTTCTTAAACCTTTCCAAATAGGATTTAGCCAAATTTATAGGTATGACTTTATCAACTTGGAGTGCCAAGGGGTAAGAGAAACTTACTTTGCTTGCTACTTTGAAAATCGTGTCCTGAGGCGACTCAGCAGTTACAAACTCATATCCCGACGGTGGATAATCGATTAGCCCTTGGTGTAAAGAGTGCAATTTCCAGGCTGACTCTAAATATATCTTTTTTACTCTGTTGCTCATTCCCCTAGCACTCTAACGCAATTTATTTAGATTGGCTTTGACCTTTCCTCGACTTTTATAGCTGAAATACCATTCAATAGTTTTCTCAAAGCCCTCTTGTAAGTTACCTCGGGCTCATGGTTCGCAAATTAGCCATCTCTTCTCGCTTACCGCTTTTATCTTTTTCCACCATCATTTTGATCCAGCGGTAGGTTCTAGCCATGCCTACCTCCAAGCTTATCTGAGGCTCCCATCCCAGCACCCTCTTTACCAGTGTTAAATCGGCATTTCGCCCCTTAACCCCTTCCGGGGCCGAAAGGTCATAGGTTTTGGTTATCTTTTTGCCGGAGATTTTAATTATAATATCAGCCAGTTCATTCACCGAAACCAGTCTATCTGAGCCGATGTTTATGGGTTTATCGTAGGCAGATTCCATAAGGGCTACGGTTCCTCTAAGGCAATCGTCAATGTAGCAAAAGGAGCGAGTGGCTTTGCCATCGCCCCATATCGTTATCGTGCCAGGGTCTGAAGCTTCCGCCACCTTCCGACATAAAGCCGCTGGGGCTTTCTCCCTGCCACCCTTATATACCCCCTGCGAACCATAGATATTGTGATATCTAGCAATCCTGGCATCAAGTCCATAGTCCGTTTGATAAGCCATTATCATTTCTTCGGCAAACAGCTTCTCCCAGCCATAGGCTTCATTCGGGTCTGCCGGATAGGCATCCCCCTCCCTTAGACCTTCCACTTCAGATTTCGTCTGTTTATAGTTGGGATAGACGCAGGCACTTGAGCTGAATAGAAACCTCTTCACCTTATTTCGCAGTGACGCTTCAAGCATATATGTATTTATTAGTATATTGTCATGCATCACATCAGCGAACACCGAGGTAATAAAGCCTATGCCCCCCATGTTGGCCGCGAGATTATAGACCTTATCTATCCCTTCCGTAGCTTTGAGGCAGTTTTCCAATTCCCGCAAGTCTAGCTGAAGTCTTTCACCGCAATATCTTTCCTCAATGTAATCATCAAACTTTATGTCAACCACTCTAACGAAATACCCCTGTGAGTATAAATACCTCGCCAGATGGCTTCCGATAAACCCTCCGCCACCAGTGACTAGTATTCGTTCCATATCTACTCCCTCTTGTATTTCTATTTAGTCATGCATTGCCCAAGAGGCGCCGGGTTGTAATCCTTACCGCCCCATCAGAGCTATGTTTCACTTCCCAACCCAGCTTTTTCATCTTCTCCACATCGTAGTGGACTACCGGGACATCCCCTGCCCAGCCTCGCCTTCCGCCGGTATATTTGAACCTGACATTATCTAGTCCCATCTCCTCGGCCACTATTTGGGCGACTTTATCTACAGAGGTGGTAGAATTGCAACCCAGATTGAAGACATCGCACTGGCTATTTGATTTTTGGAAAGCACAGAGCATGCCCTCAACGCAACCCTCAACGAGAAAGAAGGGTTTCTCCTGCTTTCCGTCACCCAGTATCTCCAGCTCCTTGGGATTTTTCCTCAGCTTCTGGATAAAATCATAAATGACAGCGCGTCCCATGTTCCCGCCTATGACATTAGCAAACCTGAAAATCCAGGCCTTGATACCGAAGAGATGGCAGTAGGCACTTATAAGCCCCTCACCGGCGAGCTTCCCGGCACCATAGAGGGAGATGGGAAGTAGAGGGCCGAAGGTTTCACTAAACGCCACTGGCTGCGAATCACCATAAACTGTGGCACTGGAGGCGAAAAGCAACTTATCGATACTGTTTTGCCTCATAGCTTCAAGGACATTGTAGGTAGCGATAGTGCAATTCTTGAGGTCAAGGTCAGTAAATCTATTCCCAACCGGGATGTTAGTGTTCGCTCCAAGATGCCAGATAACCTCGTGGCCTTTCATGGCTTCTTTAAGGACATCAAAGTCCAACAGGTCAGCCTGGACGAAACGGAAGTTCTTCATGCTGAGGTTATGCTCAATCCACTCCTTCTTTCCCGAGGCAAGGTTATCGTAGGCAGTAACCGTATCCCCCTGAGACACAAGCCTGTCCACTACGTGGCTGCCAATAAATCCAGCACCGCCAGTAACAAAATGACGAGTCATCAGCAACCTCCTCTAGAATAATGGGACATTTAGCTTCCCATTACCTTCTCCATCATCTCCACAGCTTTTTGGGCATCAGTAACAAACTGCCTTACCGTCTCCCGAGTATATCTGTGGTCTGCCATCTTACCCAAGAACTGCGGTGGAATGGTAATAATATGTGCTCCCGCTGTGGCCGCGCTCAAAACATCACCTACTGACCTAATGCTACCCACAATTACCTTGCTCTTGTATTTCCAGCGCTCTAGCCATTCGACCGAGTTCCTGATAACCGCAGGGGCATCGCCACCCTCGTCAGTCACCCGGCCGGCAAAGATACTTATGTAGGTTGCCCCCGCCTTAGCTGCCAATATTACCTGACCTAATGATAGGGCTACAGTGGCATTTACCTTTATCCCCTCTGTTTCCAGTTGCCTGATTACGCCATAACAGGGAACACCGTCCTGGGTTACCTGGGGTATCTTAATGACGATATTTGGCGCCCAGGAGGCAAATCTTTGCGCCTGGGTTATCATCTCCTCAAGGTCATTGGTGGTGACCTCAACACATACCGGTCTGGGATGCACCAGAGCAGCGATTTCCTTGGCTCCGGCTTCGGCATCGTAAACACCGACCTTAAGCATAATGCTAGGATTGGTGGTGACACCGTCTATTACCCCCATCCCAAGCCATTTTTCAATCTCGGTAATGCTTGCTGAATCAACAAAGATTTCCATGTTTAGCCCCCTGTTTCAAAATAAATTGAACCGCCTCCGTGAGGTTTGAGGCAATGGCATCGGGTCTGGCATCTTCTTCATCCATCAGGTGGCAAAGCTCACACTTCATCCTGCCCAGTAGTATGGTTCTGCATCCGGCTTGTTTCCCTGCCTTAACATCGGTTAGCCCGTCACCTATCATCCACGATTGGGATAAATCTATGTCCATGTCCTTTGCCGCTTGAAGAAGTAGCCCGGGTTTGGGCTTCCTGCATTCACAATTGGCTTTAAGCCTCTCAACCTTCGCCTCAGGGTGATGAAGGCAGTAGTATTCGCCATCAAGGAAAGCCCCCTCTTTAGCCAACTCCTCTTTCATCTTTTGCCTGATTTCTTGGAAGGTTTCCTCAGACATATTCCCCTTGGCAATCCCGGGCTGATTTGATACCAGGATTATCTTGTAGTCCATCTCACGGAGCTTCCTGGTAGCTTCACCAACACCGGGAAGAAGCCTAAACTGCTCCACCGTAAACGGGGAGTCAACAATCCCTTGTTCCCGATAATAGATAAGCTCGTTTATTACCCCATCCCTATCGAGAAATACTGCCTTCATACGTCTTTAAATACCTTCCCGCATAGTATAGGCATAGGTTAGCTCTCCTCTATCTTTTGTCTTAAGCAGGCGCAAATCAGGTGCCCCAGAGCCAGGTGAAACGACTCCACCTGGGGAGTAGAATTTACCGGCACCACGATACAGGCATCGGCTATTTCCTTCATTGGTCCGCCTTCAAAGCCGGAAAGCCCTATCGTCTTCCCTCCCTTATCCTTGGCATATCTCATTGATTTAAGCAGATTCTGCGACCATAATCCTGCCTTGTCCCTGCCCGTGCCGCCCCA
>JABUBO010000121.1_pt1 | contig 23363 bp, 21 predicted proteins | sample 7240361 | NCBI WGS metagenome assembly JABUBO01 (sample SAMN07256346, study PRJNA390944) | subsurface metagenome | isolation source: Methane hydrate marine sediment | place: Pacific Ocean: Eastern North Pacific, ODP site
ACTCTTGTTCCTCAGCGCTGAAAGTGAAGGCAGTCCCACAATCGGAACACTGGATCGACTTGTCCTGAAAACTCATTGGATGACCTCCTCTCTTCGAAATTTTAGTTAGAGCTCCGGTCATCCAACACTTAGGGAAATCTGAGGTGATTTAAGTATGTAACAACCTAAACTGAAACTACTAAATAAATCATACACCAAAGCGACCCACTTTGCAAATAAATAGCCTAACCCTGTTAGTAAGAAGAACGCCACAATTAAAATCCAATGATTTTTGCTGGACACTGATGACGTGATTTATCGTTTACTGCGGCACAGTACGTCGCCTAATTAGTAACAACATGACGAATTGTGCAGTCTTCTAGTCACCTTCAAACACTGGGGTGTAGCCTTGCTATTTACCCTCCTATTTGTCAACCAGTTTTGATTAAATAAGTGGTGGGGATTCCAATTTCAATATGACTTTATTCTTCGTCTAAATCTGCCTCAAGCGTGGAGGTGAAATCCTGATATTTGCCCTGTCTTAGCCTTTGGAAGAACAAATCATAGCTTGCAGGAGACATGAATTTGAAGTAATACAGTTGCTCTGATGGCGAGCTATTAACTCGCTTGAAATGCTCTCTAGCATACTTGAGCTTGGCTTTGTTTTCAGGAGAAATATCTCTGTCTTGCTTGATTTCTATAACCAAAATGTCGCTGCCTACCTTAATGAAAAAGTCAGGATTAAAGCTTCCTTGTTTAGGATGCTCACCTTTCCGCCAGGAATATTCGATGCTATAAAAGCCAACATCGGGAGACTTTATCCAGGCATCTATAAATTTGGCGTTTTCTTCACTAACTAACCTTTTGATAAAATCTCTTTCTGGCTTGTAAGAGGCAAAAACTACATTAACAGGAGTTTTGAAATTGTAGGTATTCCTTACCTCCCACAGGTGCCCTCGCAAATTCTCGTCTTCCAAAAGCTCTTTTAAGAGTTTTCTATCCTCTTCGTCTCCTTCCTCAATAGAATAATCGTCAAAGAATATGCTGTGTTCTCTCTTTAGTTCTCCTACGCCCAGACTGTCCTTGTTAATATTCTTATCTTCTGTATTGATGGTATAGAGGTTTTCAGCTTCGATCTTATATCTCAAGCTCTTGGTTTTCTTCCTTCCTATCACTCCAAATCCCTGTAAGATTCTTTGCTTGTTATACTCATGAACTAAGTTTTCCCGCTCACCTATTCTCTGTAGGGAATTCTTTATAATTGCTAAAATCTTTTCATAAGGATATTTCTTGCTATATGCAGTTCCCTCTTCTAAGTCGAATGCCTTGAATTTGTTTACTATGTCCTGGGCTACCTCCTCAACAGGATGCATTTGGTATTGTATGGCTGTTTTCTTTTCCCATTGTTCCTCCGTCACTGCTCGCTCATAGGTAGTTGCTTTCTCTTCCGTTTCAGCTCGACTGTTGAGTGAAATGAAGCCTTTGCTGAAGACATATTCTTTAACTTGTGGAGTTTCAACTAACTCTTCGGATTTCTTATAGTCAATATTGTAGAGTTTAAAGTTATAGTCTTTATCTTTTTTCGGTATAGGATAACTATACATCCTCCTCTCAATTTCGAGGACTTCGTTTACCAATCCTCTGATACTGCTTGACCATTTATCATGGTTAAAGACTACGACTATTGGCTGCTCACCTTTATATTCTGGCGGAATCCGTAAGCCACGTCCCAGCACTTGGGCGATTAGAAGTTTTGAATTAAATGCTCGCTCCTCATGGGGGACAATCTGACAGACATTCTGCACATCCCAGCCCTCAGATAGCATGCTGACTGATGTAATCCATTCAATGGAGTTACTCTTTTCATCAACATTTTTAAGCTTTGGTATGTTGTTCTTATGCTCATTAGCTGAAGTAACAATCAAGACTTTACTAGCTGCAGCGTCTTTGCTAATGTTCTCTTTCCTCACCAAGAAGTCTATTAAATCTTGAGTTAGCTTTTTGCAAGCAGCGATGTCTTTGGTTACCAATATGGTAAGAGGCTTTATCAAACGATATTTTAAGAATTTATTTTGAATGTGATTGTCATAAATCTTCTGGAATTTCTCATCTTTGGTATGCGAGATATCTTGGGCAACATACTCAATCCACTTCACAAATCTTTCCTCTATAGACTCTTTCAAAGAAAAACGATAAATGACATCAGTAAAATAATCGTTCCGCACATAGCAAGTTCCTGAGTCTCCCACGATATACCTAAAGTTGTATTTTGGGTCTAATAAGAATTCCTTCCATTTCTTCAAAGCCCAGTCTCGAGCGGGAGGATTAGCCATATGGTGCACTTCGTCATTTATAACCAGTGTCTTTTCACCTTTACCTACCAAGCTATCCGCAATGCTAGATTTTGTTCTCTCGTATGTAGCATGAATGTTCTCTATGCAGATGTCTCCTCTTTGGATTGTCTGGGAGGCATTGATAATTCGGGGATTTGAGATTATTGCGGGTTCTGGTAGGACTTCCTTCAATGTTCTATCTCCTGATAAATTGCGGAATTTCTCAGTGAGCCCCGTTTCAATGGTATTTGAAGGGCAGAGTACTAAAACCTGATCTACTGCACCTTCGGCTAACATTATGCGGGCGATACCATATATCACATAGCTCTTGCCCGTGGCAGTGGCTAAATCCAAAGTGCAGGAAAGCTTTTCAGGGAGCTGCAGATGCTTGTAGAAGTCTTCCAAAGACGGATATAAGTCCTGCAATACCGGGTTTTGCTGGTAATTTTCCTTCGCCAGGTCTCTCAGACTGTTGTATTGCCCCCCGAGAAGATAGCGAAGCGCCTCTCTCATGGCTTCTTTCTGATATTCCCTACCCCCACAAAGAGCATCAAGGAATGCCTCATATTTGCTTATATCAAATTTTGCTGAGTCAACATTTGGGGAAACCCTCAGCACCAAATCCTGGTTTTTAAGTAGTTGCTTATCAAGCATCATGCCTTACCGCTTTCATTTAAGCAGATGGCTATATCCAGAGTTTTCCACACTCACATTGTTTCAATTTGCTCCCCCGTGGGGAATAGCTCTTTTTTGCTGGCTTGTTGCAATCTGGGCATATAAAAAGAGCTTTAAATTCATCAATGTCTCTTAGTGTTATCTCGATGTCACCTCGTGCAAGTGAAGTAGCTTCTAAATTCCTATGATGTGATCCAATATTGGTAAGTAATTGATCGGCCTTCAAATCGCTGAATAGTAGCTTATTTTCTTGCTCTCTTAAAGACTGATTCGCTTTTAGATATGCAGCGAGTCCGTCGAACAATTCATGTGCTTCCCGTTGATCGTTTTTCTCGCGATTACGATATCCCATTGGAACATACAAGTCCCCGCATATCTGTTTGAGTATACCTTCTATAAGTGTGCGACATTTATTAGCTGCTCCATTAATATCATTGGTATCCAAACAGTACTGAATTCGTTCTCTTAGTGACATTGGAGATTCAATTACTTCAACCCCGTTTTCATGAGACCACTTAGCGAGTTCTTTGAATAACCAGCGATTTGATGGTAAGTCTTGTTTAAGTAGATCAAACCAAAGGTCATCATGAGTAAAAAGTAAGAATTGTGTATCTGGGAACCTATCTCTTAATAATCGAGCTAGGGGCCTACGGTGATTTACATCAAAACTACTCACTACATCGTCCAGAATGAGAAAACTGTTTATCTTATTGAAGTGCTTAGTCGAAGCTAAGAAGAGGCTGATTCCAAGGCTGTTCAAGTGAGATTCACTAAGAACTTTCAGTGGTGGTGAGATTGGTCTTCCGTAGAACTTCAGCCTAAATTCAATTCCTCGTTCCTCCGTTAACACTAGTTCTATCTGGTCGAAATCTTCGCCGGGGTGGAGAAACCTGAAATACTCGTTGACATCCTTAGAAATATCCTTTAATACCCTAAATAAACCCTCTCGCTCTTTTTCTTCGAACTCACGATAAATCTTATCTAAAGAAGATATCTGCCTTTCGTATAATGTAGTTTCATTTTCGATTTCTCTAAATCTAAGATAATTATCTCGCAATGATTTTAGTTTCTGTATATTTTGATAGAATCTTCTTTCTTCCTCTGTTTCCGCTAAGAGTTTCTGTTTACTTTCAATTGTTTCTTCTATTCGGGCCAGAGCAGTTCCTAGTGCATTTTGCGAGTCTAAAGAGGGCAACCCAAAAGTCACAGATTCCGGAGAGGCCTCCAGTCTATCCATTAGACCTTCCCATTGATCAAACAAGTTAGACCAGCTTTCCAATATTGCAGATTGCTGTGGTGCCAAAAGGGTTTCCTCTACTTTATCTTCGCGTAATACCGATAATGAAGTTCTGAGCGGTTGCATTCTATGCCGTAGTGACTTAACCTGCTCAATAGTTTGATTTCTTTCTTCAAGGAGATCCTGAATATTTTCTACTTCTTTTTTAAGAGATTCGAGTAGTTGATCTGTATCTATCGGCCGTTTACAAAGGGGGCATTCACCAGCCTTCGCCCAGCCTTTCTCTAATGCTTCTGCTCCTGCTTTGTAAAGTTTGTCTAATGCTGAAGCCTCAACTTTTTCTCGTTGACTGGCAAGCTGATTATGGGTGGTTAGTACTTGATTTAGCCCCTTCCAAAAAGTGGGGATTCCTTTAGAGCTTGAAACATGCTCACGAATTTGTTCCAGCCAAGCTATTTGCTCGCCCTTCTCAGTAATCCTAATCTTCTTATCTAATTCATCTGTGATCAACTTTAAAGTAGCTATATCGCTAATAGATTTATCATGACCAATCTCTTTTCTCAACTTATCCGCAAAGGAAATGACATCGGATTCATTAAATGGTTTGACTCCAAGTATCTTGGCAACATCTTGTTCTCTTTCATTTAGTTGACCACTAAGCCAGGCTAATTGTGGATCCCTCTTAAGTGAATTTAAGGCACTGAGAAGGGTGTCTCTCACTTCTCCAACAATCCCAAATCCTATAATCTCCTCTACCTTTTCAAGTTTATTTTTCTTCGTTTTGTCTACAAACACACGCATCGTGTGATAGCGTAAAATGAATGATTCCTTACGGCTATTCTCGATATACCCTCTAAATTCTTCAGTGTTGTTGGAATATCGATACCCTCCCTGTCGTTGAAGAATTTTCTCACTATCGAAATTACTTTTATTGAAAGAATTTTCAACTACTGCATCTTGTGTTTTAGGCAATGCATCATTAAAATAATCCTCTATTCCGCAACCTTCCCTTTGAAGATCCTCTATTCTATCTGTAAAGAACCATTCCAAGGCGTCAGAAAAACTGCTTTTTCCATCTCCATTGTTCCCGAAAAGAACGAGGTTCTTACAATCATCCTCAAAATCAAGCCAGACTCTTTTGAGAATCCCACGGAAACCTTCCCCACTTAATTTCTTAAGTTTGATTCTCTGCTTCATCTTCTTTCTCCGCTCTTAGAGTTTCTAACTCTTGTAATATATAATCTTTCGTTAATTTGCCTTCTGAATAAAGGTTCATAAGTAATATTGCCACCTTTCGATCGATAGCGTCTCTGTTCCTTAAGGCTCCGAAAAATTGGTCGCACAATTCCTTGCCTGACTGAATTTCATCCATAGAAAGTCTCCTGCAGTTTTGTAAAATCTCTTAGTTTCTTAACCTCTCGCTTCTCGTTGCCGAAGATGTCTATGTAGATTAGCATCATTTGGCCACCGACTTTGTTTGAGTCGAAACGTATTCCGTAGTCTTGCTTCTTTAAATCCTCGGCATAGAAAACATCGTCAAAGTTGAAGACTTTGCCATCATAATCATAGTCAACCATTACCATAGAAAGGGTTTCCATGTTCTCATAATGCAGTGGCTTTTTGGAGATGATGTTGCTTTCAAACTTCTTGATTTTGATCACCGCATCCCTCCCGCTATGCCCCAGACTTACTTGTCCTTTAGGTTTATCTAAGTAATATTCGCACTCGATATCGGGAATCTGAATGAAGTCAAAACCTACAGCGTCAACAGTGTCGTTAACATTCATCTCGCTAACTGGCTGTTTTATATGGGTAAATCCTTTTCGATGTAACTCGTCAATAATGGAATAGGGAATTCTCAGGAGGAAATACCTTGTGTTTCCTTTTTCAATATAATCCTCAAGGAAGATAACGCTTGCTGCCGGGGCAATGATGAAGAATCTTAGCCCTATCCTATCGCCAAGAATGGAATGAAGGTCGTCTATGAAGCCTCTATCCAGAACTGCATCCTTATATTTTTGATAGTTAAAGACGAGGACATCATCTGCACCAAGATAAGCATCCAACTCAACACCGGCAATCCTGTGTGGTTCATCACGGCATTGGAAAAGCTTCAAAACGAAATCCCGATATTCCTCCCAGGGAAGCTGTTTTAACTTCTGGTAATCATAGAGCCCAGCGTTGTATAAGGTGAAAGGTTTGGCTTTTAGCGGCTTGCCCCTGTTGCCGATTTCCTCTCTGAGCTTAAGGAGACGCTTTTGCATGGTATAGATTGCCAACTTGCCACAATCAATCATAATCCATCTTCTCGGAGCTAAATGTCCATCTTTATCTTTAATCTTTTCACAAACTGCCCCTGTTGTCCCTGAGCCAGCAAAGGCATCAAGGACAAGATCACCAAGATTAGAAGAGCCAACAATAACCCTCTCTAAAAGTTGTTCTGAATTCTCAGTAGGATAGTCCCAGTATTGCGAATATGCAGGGATATCTGTCCAATTATCATGGATTTTTTGAGTATCTGATTCTACACTAATAGGATTGCCCTTTTCGTTTAGTTTTATTTTGCCTTCCTTTTCCAGCTTAAATATGTTTTCCTGATTTATTGCCCAATGCCTCCCTTCGGGTGGTAGCATTTCTTTACCGAAGAATATCCTCGCTCTAGTATAAAACTCACCATTTCTCTCTACGATATCATTTCTATAGAGATGTAAATAGCGTTTATCTATTTTCGTCCATCGAATACCAGGCAAATGCATCGCACGCCATTTAGGATTTGCCCTGGGAATCTCAAAGTTCTTAAAATAGCAATTTTGCGTTTTCGAATAGAATAGAAGGAAATCTGTTGATGAGTGATATTGACCAATTGCTTCAGTTGGCCTTCCTGATTTGTTAACTATAATCTCATTCCTGAAGTTATTCTTTCCAAAAATCTCGTCCATTATTGCTTTGAGATAATGCCCAAAGTGATAATCTGTCCTCACATATATGCTGCCGTTATCTGCCAAGATTTCCCTGAGAAATACCAGCCTCTTCCTGAGAAACTCTATGAACTTGGCACCTTGCAATTTGGCTGAATAAGCTGGAGCCTCGCCTCTAGCATCATAAATGTCTCCAGTGCCGAAAGGTGGGTCAATATAAATTAGCCTAACCTTACCTTTAACTTCGGGATCATTCATGAGCGTCTTGAGCACTTGCAGGTTATCACCGAAGATAAGCTTGTTTGCCAAGCCATCGCTGTTGCTGCCAAAGGTTTTCACTGGTTGTAAAGGCACTGCAAATGTATCTGCTAATATATCCTCTTCTCGCTCTTTGTCAGCATAGGTGAGCTCATATTCCTTCTTTGTCTCAAAGGGGATTACATAGCGATAGCTATCTGGCAAGGGCTTGCCTTCCTTCAAGCACTGGGTAATAAATTCAATTTCGCTCTGGCTTAATCGTTCCATTTTCAAACTCCGATAGCAGGAGTGTAAGGATTATTCCTGTGCATCTTTTATCATTTTTAGTAGCGTCTTTTCAGACTCTTCGAGGAACTTTTGGGCATGGTCAATCTGGTTTTTGGCATCTTCTTGAGTAATCTTGACAAAGTCGCCATAGTCAGCATCTTCTCTCATCCCTCTTGCCTCTCTGAGGAACTTACTAAATCCTGTGGGGAAAAGCCCAGCTTTTACAATGTGCTGGTTAAACAAAGAAATGACTCCAGAATGTTTACTGCTATCCAGTTCTTTTAATGCTAAAAGCGCTCTTGCTGAGGTGAACATGGCGTAATAACTCCTATTGACTGCCAAGCTGAAATGCCTTTGTTTGAAAGAATCTTCAGCCTCTTTCAGCATCTCCTTTGCCTTCTCTAGCCTGTATTTAGCTAAATTTACGTGGCTCATAAAAGAATTCCCTCTTTTTCCACATTTTCGAAGAAGAAAGAGCCTAATTCTTTGTTCTTCTGGTATTCAAATAGGTCGTAAAGAACAGGAGATAGAGGTAAGCCGTATTCGATATCATAATTAGCAGTTATCTCTGCTAATTTACTACGAATATATGATGTCTTTTCCTTCACCAGGATAAATATGTCAATATCCGAATCTTGATAGAAATCTCCTCTTGCTTTAGAGCCGAAAAGCCGTATAGATACAATTTCATCTCCTAATTTTTCTTTTAGCTCTTTCACAAAGGAGTTTATTACCACTTCTTCTCTTTTATTTAAGCAGCCTAATTCGCTCTTCATAATTACCCTTGTTTTTTTAAGTTTAAGAAATTCAACTCGTATTCTTCAATCAGCTTTTCGTCGGCAAAGCTAAAGTACCTATTATCGCCTATGATGATGTGGTCTAAGACCTTAATCTGCATGATATTGCCAGCAAAGACTAAATCTCGGGTTATTTGTTTGTCATTATCGCTGGGCTCAGGATTTCCTGCAGGGTGATTATGGACGAAGATTAGAGCGGCAGCATTGTTTTTGATGGCTCTCTCGATGATTTCTCGGGGATAGACAGCGCTAGCAGTTAATGTCCCTTCAAAGAGGTTTTCTACTTCGATTACCTGATTTTGGGCATTGAGGAACATAACTTTGAAGGTCTCTTTTTTGAGGTCTCGCATAGAGTGGTAGAGATAATCAAAAACCTCTTTTGAGGATTTGCAATAGGGTTTATTAAGAATCTGCTCTTTGAGGAATTCTCTGGCTACCTCCTGCACAAACTTGATTACGAAAGTATTATAAGGAGTAATTCCCTTAATTTTCTGTAATTCCTCCGGAGGGGCTTCCAGGACTCCTCTTAAGCTTTTGAATCTGTTTATCGCTTCCTTAGCCTGTGGCTTGCAATCTTTGCGAGGTGTTCCCAGGGTTAGCAATAGTTCAATAATTTCGTAGTCAAGGAATGCTGCCACCCCAGATTTATTAAATTTCTCCCGTAGCCGTCCTCTATGTCCTTCCCATGCTAATTGAGGATTGCTTGTCTTAGGCGTCTCCTGAGGTTCCCGTTGCATAACCCCTTTCCCGCTTTTTGGCTGTAAGCCAAGTTTTGTCAATTTTGCCCTCTTTGGCAAAAGCAAAGAAATCCCCTTTACTATTCGGATGGTTTTGGAGGTTGCACTCTTGCTTGAGTTCTCACCGGCAAACCCCAAATATGGATAAAGCCGGGTGAGGCGCTCTGGTCAAAGACGTCGCCTTTGTCATAGGTAGCCAGGCTGAAACTGTAGAGGGAATAGGGAGACTTTCTACCCACTATCTGACAATTGCCTTTGTAAAGCTTGACCTTTACTATGCCAGTAACATATCTTTGCGAACTTTCCACATAGGCAGCCAAGTCTTGGCGGAGACCGGTAAACCATAACCCATTGTAAATAAGGTCAGCATATTCGCTAGCTACTTTTGCCTTAAAGCGGAGCTGCTCTTTGGTCAGCACCAAATCCTCTAAAGCTTGGTGAGCTTTAAGCAGCACAGTAGCCGCTGGTGCCTCATAAACCTCCCTCGATTTTATGCCCACTAATCTGTTTTCCACATGGTCGATCCTGCCTATGCCATGCTCGCCGGCTAACTCGTGAATCCTCTGAACAAGCGTGACCCCGTCCAATTTTTCATCATCAAGGCTTAGCGGTGTGCCTTTTTCAAAACCGATCTCCACATAGCTAGGTTGTCCTGGTGTTTCTTCAAGTGATCTTGTCCAGGCAAAGACATCCTTGGGAGGCTCACTCCAGGGGTCTTCCAGAGCGCCGCATTCAATGCTCCTTCCCCACAAATTTTCATCAACTGAATATGGGCTAGCTGTTGTAGCCGGAACAGGGATATTATGATCCTGGGCATAGGCAATTGTTTGCTCTCTGGTCATATTCCACTCTCTGGCTGGAGCTATCACTTTGAGTTCAGGAGCCAGAGCGGCTATGCTTACATCGAATCTTACCTGGTCGTTGCCCTTGCCGGTGCAGCCATGAGCTACAATGGTAGCTCCTTCTTTTTTAGCCGTAGCCACTAAAAGTTGGGCGATGAGAGGACGCCCTAGCGCAGTGGCTAGAGGATATTGACCCTCATAAAGGGCATCAGTTTGAAGAGCGGGGAAAACAAAGGATTTTATAAAAGTTTCTTTGGCATCCACTACTAGCGCTTTTATCGCTCCTATATCGAGTGCCTTTTGCCTGATAGCTTCGAGATTGCTATCGCCACCTATATCCGCAGTAAGAGTGATAACCTTGAGGTTATATCTTTCCTTGAGCCATTTTATGGCTACAGAGGTATCCAGACCACCACTGTAAGCTAGAACTGCCTTATCTGACATGTTAATAACCTCCTTCGGAGAAATCCTAATATCTAAACCCTAAACAAGTTCAAAATTCAAATGCTCTAAATTCAAAACCCCTGTGTTTTATTCATTGGGATTTTGGATTTTAATATTGTTTAGCATTTCGTATTTAGTGCTTAGGATTTCGTATTTCTTCTAAAGTATCTTCTAAAATGGCAATCGCCTTGTCCACCTCCCTTTCGGTAATAATAAGGGGGGGCATAAATCGGATAGTGTTTGGCTTCAGTTTGTTAACTAGCAAGCCCCTTTTTAAACAAGCCAAGGCTATTTCCTCAGCGATTTCACCACTGAGTTCCAAAGCTATTAGGAGTCCTCGCCCCCTCACCTGAGTAATAAAATCAAATTGCTGTTTCAAGCTCCCCAGCTTAGTCGCAAAATACTTTCCCACCTGTTTAACCTTTCCAGGTATATCATCCTCGATAATGTACTTCACGGTGGCGTAAGCAGCAGCGCAAGCTAAAGGATTACCACCAAAGGTAGAACCATGCTCACCAGGGGTAAAGACAGAGACGTGCTCTTTGGCTAAGAAAGCACCGATAGGCACACCGCTGCCTAATCCCTTAGCTAGAGTCATTATGTCTGGCTCCACATTATATTGCTCATAGGCAAAAAGCGTTCCTGTGCGACCGATGCCTGTCTGAATTTCATCCAGAATAAGGAGAATACCCTTTTCATGGCACCATTTCTCCACTTCCCCAAGGTAGCTGTCGTCTGGCACATTGACTCCGCCTTCGCCTTGGATTGGCTCTAGCATTACACCGCAGGTGCGGGCGGTAGTGGCTGCTCTGATTTTTTCTACATCGTTGTAATCAACATTGATGAAACCGGTGGGCAAAGGTATGTAGGGCTGCTGGAATTTATTTTGACCCGTGGCAGCAGTCATAGCTAAAGTTCGCCCGTGGAAGGAACTATGAGTGGTGATAATATCATAAGCACCATTGAGGCGGAGCTTCCCATATCTGCGGGCTAGTTTCACAGCACCCTCGTTAGCCTCAGCGCCGCTATTACAGAAGAAAACTCTATCGAGGCAACTATTCTGTATCAAGATTTGGGCTAATTGTATCTGTGGAATGGTATAAAATTGATTCGAGGCCTGTATAAGGGTTTTAGCCTGCTTCTCCAAAGCTTCAACTACCACTGGTGGGCAGTGACCCAGGCTATCGACTGCCCAACCACCAACAAGGTCGAGGTATTTTTTGCCCTGATCGTCCCAGACCCAAGCTCCTTTACCTCGAACCAAGGTCACAGGAAACCTGTTAAACGTTCTGAGAAACAACTTTTGCTCTAATTCTTGCCAGTTATCGTGGTACAATGCTTGTTCCTCCACTCTCTTTTTCAACCTCCTTGAGCAAAGCGTGAGGCATTCTGCCGTCGATGATGCGTACCACAGGCACTGTAGTCAAGGCTTTGAGGCTAGCCTCTATTTTAGGGACCATTCCACCGGAGATTATGCCGTTGGTAAGCATTTTTCTCGCCTCAGCAGCACTAAGCCTGGATAGCGTTTTGCCTGAGTCATCGTGAATGCCATCAACATCGGTCAAAAATATAAGCTTCTCAGCAGCCAAGGCAGCGGCAATTTCTCCAGCAGCAGCATCCCCATTAATATTAAGCAGCATTGTCCTGTTCCCAACTAAGCCAAAACTTACTGGTGCCACCACGGGCATATAGCCTTTTTCTAATAACGTCCTTAAAGGGCTGGGGTCAACAGCCACAATCTCACCAACATAACCTAGTTCAGGGTTCTTCATAGTTGACCAGAGCAAATTGCCATCAGCACCGCTTAAACCAACTGCCTTCCCCTCCAAAGCTTGAATGGCTACTACCAATTCTTTATTAACTAAGCCGCCAAACACTGCAGCCACTACCTTTAAAGTCTCAGCATCGGTAACTCTTAATCCTTTTATGAAGCTGGTGGAGATACCAAGCCTGGCAAGCCACTCAGAAGCCACTTGACCACCACCATGAACCACAACTAGGGATTTTCCTTGTTTTTGAAGCTCTACCAGGTCTTCCAAGGTGGTGTCCTGATTGCCCAAAATGCTGCCACCAATCTTTACTACAATAGTATTCTTCTGCATTACGTTGAATAAGCGCTATTTATCCTAACATACTCCTCAGATAGGTCACAGCCCCAAGCAGCAGCTGTGCCCTCCCCTAAGTTTAGACATACCTTGATAATCACGCTATCACTGTTGCTCAAGGCTATTTTCATTTCTTCCTTGTTGAAGGGTGCGGAGCAACCTTGCTTCATGACGCAAGTGTCGTTCAAATAGACATCCAGTTTGCCTTCTATTAGCTCTATCCCACTTCTTCCTAGAGCAGCAACAATGCGCCCCCAATTAGGGTCATTGCCATGTATGGCTGCTTTCACCAGCGGCGAGCTAACAATAGTTCGAACTGCCTGGCGAGCTTCAGCCTGCTTTATAGCTCCTTCCACGGTAACTTCTATAAGCTTGGTGGCCCCTTCGCCATCTCGAGCGATCGACTTAGCCAAATAAGTGCAAACCTCATCCAAGGCCTCTTGGAAAGCTCCACCATTGCCAAAGCTGATGATTTTATTACCAGCCAAACCGTTAGCTAGTAAAAATGCACAATCGCTGGGACTGGTGTCACCATCAATGCTAATCATGTTAAAGGAGGTATCTACTGCGTCCTGCAGTGATGATTGTAAAAAGCCGGCATTTATTAAAGCATCAGTGGCTATGAAGCAGAGCATAGTAGCCAGATTAGGGTGGATCATGCCTGCCCCTTTAGCTACCCCAGCGATGATGAATTTACTTCCTTCCACATCAACCCTAACTGCTATTTCCTTAGGCCTGGTATCGGTAGTCATTATTGCCTTAGTAAAATCGTGACCTCCATCTTCATTAAGCTCTGTCTCTTTAATTCCATATCTTATACGATCCATAGGCAATGGTATCCCGGTTATGCCTGTGCTAGCTACAAGGACATCTTCAGCCTTGATAGCTAACTTTCTCGCTGTTAGGCTCGCCATTTCTGAGGCATCGGCTATGCCTTGCTCACCAAGGCAGGCATTGGCACATCCTGAATTTACCACGATTGCCTGTACTTGTCTTCTTAATAAATGTCTTTGAGATAGAATAACTGGCGCTGATTTAATCCGATTAGTGGTAAAGAAGCCGACAGCGATACAGGGTATCTCAGAGTAAAGAATGGCTAAATCAAGCTTATCCTTGGTCTTTATCCCAGCGTGAATTGCTCCAGCTAGAAACCCTTTTGCTGAGGTAATAGTGCCTGAGGGAATTAATTCAAACATAAAACCTTTGGCTATAAAAAGTTAATTAATACTATAGCACGTATTACTTTATCTATTCACTTTACCTTTTGGGGTTTGCGATGTAAAATCAATTTAAGGAGTAACTATGTCGGGACATTCTAAGTGGTCACAGATTAAACGGCAAAAGGGAGTAGCTGATGCCCGGCGGGGGCAGTTATTTACCAAACTCACTAGAGAGATCATGGTGGCAGTGAGGCAGGGCGGGCCCAATTCAGAAAGCAATTTCCAGTTAAGGTTAGCAGTGCAGAAGGCCCGTGATAATAACATGCCCTTGGAGAATATTGACCGGGCTATAAAGCATGCCGGCGGTGGAGTTGAGGCATCTGATTTAGCCGAGGTAACCCTTGAAGGCTACGGACCGAACAGCGTGGCGGTTTTGGTAGCAGCATTGACCAACAATCGTAACCGTACCATTCAGGATGTGCGTCGCCTTTTCACACGCCATGGTGGTAATCTGGGTGAGAGTGGCTGTGTCTCATGGCTCTTTGAAAGTAAAGGAGTAATTACTGTAGAAAGCGATGGCTCGGATGCTGAAGAAATAGCCTTGCAGGCTATCGATGCTGGAGCCGAAGATGTTTTGACGGAAAGGGGCTATATTGAAATCTACACTCAACCACAGGATTTGGAAAAGGTAAGAAAAGCCATTGAAGAGGGAAAACATATAATCTCTGCGGAGCTCTCCCTAATACCTAAAACGACAATGTTATTGGATGAAAAGGAAGCAGCTCAGGCATTGAGCCTCCTCGACCATCTCGAGGAGTTAGACGATGTACAACATGTGTTCTCCAATGTTGACTTCTCTGATGCCACTCTAGAGAAGCTGCGCGGTTAGGTATAGCATGCGCATTCTTGGTATTGACCCCGGGACTATAAAGTTAGGCTATAGTATAGTGGATGCTGAGGAAGAGATACAGGTGGTGGATTATGGGGTACTCAATTTCTCGCCTCGAATGCCTATAGAGGAAAGATTGTGCTCTTTATATGTCGGATTAAGCGAAATTATTGCCAAACATAGGCCAGACGAGGTAGCTATTGAAGAGCCTTTTATCGGTCGTAATGTACACTCAGCGTTGGCTATTGGCCGGGCAGAAACTGTAGCCATTTTGGCAACAGCTAACCAAGGATTACCCATCCACTATTACTCACCAGCCCAGGTAAAGAAGCAGGTAACCGGCTACGGGCGAAGCGATAAACAGCAAGTACAGGAAATGGTTAAAATGCAGCTTGGGCTTCCTCAGCTTCCTCAGCCCAGTGATGCTGCCGATGCCTTGGCTATAGCCATTTGCCATATTCAACAGAGCCGCCTTAATCAGTGGCTCGCTAAACAGATATCGAAATGATAGCTACTCTAGAAGGGACGCTGGAATATCGGGGCGTTGACTCGGTCATCATCAATGTGGGTGGCATAGGCTTTCAGGTACATGTCCCCGGCTCAACTTTAAGTCAACTGGGAGCAATAAAGGATAAAGTCTCCCTTTATACTCATCTCCACCTGAGAGAGGATAATGTCTCTCTCTATGGCTTTGCCTCTGAGGAAGAGCTAGCTTTGTTCAAGAACCTCATTTCTGTCTCAGGAATTGGCCCCAAGGCAGCTTTAGCGTTGCTGTCTGCTTTGAATCCTGAGCAACTTGCTATGGCTATCGCCAGCGGTAACGTGGATGTCATCAGCCAGGTGCCTGGCATTGGCAAAAAAATAGCTGGCCGCCTAGTTGTCGAACTTAAGGGTAAGCTAGAGAGGGAGTGGAAGAAGGGGGGAGCCTTGCCTTTAGCTGCAGAAAATACTGATGCCATAGCTGCCTTAACTAACTTAGGCTATTCCCTAAGGGAAGCCACTCAGGCTGTCTCTAATCTCCCTGATTCTGCAGAACTGAGCCTGGAGGAGAAGGTTAAAATGGCACTACAACAATTGGCGGCAAAATGAACAGAGTGGCTGTGGTCACTGATAGCGTTGCCTCTCTGCCACAGGAAGTGATTGACAAATACAATATTCATATCATTCCTGTGCGGCTCACAATTGAGGGCAAGGTCTATCGGGATACTGATGAAGACTTACCTACGGAGGTAGTTCAAAGGTTTCAGAAACTGCCGCAGATTGATACAACTCCCTGGCCCCCAGAATTTTATTTCCGAGAATATGAGAAGCTGAGTCAGAAAGCAGATAATATAGTTCACGTTGTTTGCTTTTCTCAGTTTACCTCAACAATTTCCTTAGCCAAGGCAGGAGCAAAGATGGCACAAGAAGCTATACCTCGTCTAAAGATAGAAGTGTTTGATTCTGCAACAGCTACTATGGCTCAAGGCTTCATCGCCTTAGCAGCAGCTCGGGCTGCTGCCAATGGCAAGGGTATAGATGAGGTAATCGAAGCAGCCAATGCCGTTAAATTGAAGGTAAATTCAATTTTCGCCTTTGATACTCTGAACTACTTAGCTAGGACAGGGCGCATCAATAAATTAGCTGCCTGGGCAAGCTCTTTGCTCAAAGTGAAGCCGCTCGTTGGCCTTTCCCAGGGTGAGGCACATCCTCTTTCCTTAGTTAGAAGTCGGTCACAGGCTATTAGAAATATCGTTAAGACGATGCGTGGCAGTATCGAGTCTGAAAAGCCATTGCATGTGGCTATAATGGATGTTGAATGTCCCCACGAAGCAGAAGAGCTGGCAAATATGGTCAAAGAGCAATTTCAGCCCGCTGAACTTTACATAACACAATTTACCCCTGTTATGCAAATTGTCGCTGGTTCAGACATACTGGGCGTTGCTTTTTATTGTGGTGAGTGAAATATGCCTCGGTTTAAACTTACCTCTGATTTTCGTCTTACCGCTGATCAGCCACAGGCAGTAGATAAGCTGGTTAGTGGGCTGGAGAAAAGCTATCAACAGCAAACGCTGATTGGTGTCACTGGCAGCGGCAAGACCTTTACTATGGCTAACGTTATCGAGAGGGTGCAAAGACCGACTCTGGTTATTTGTCATAATAAAACCTTGGCTGCTCAGCTAGCCACGGAATTCAAGGAATTCTTCCCCAATAGTCCTGTGGGGTATTTTGTTAGTTATTATGACTACTATCAGCCAGAGGCTTATATTCCCGGTACTGATACCTATATTGAGAAGGAAACCGATATCAATGAGGAGATTGATAAGCTACGCCATGCAGCTACCCGAGCTCTCTTTGAGCGTCGAGATGTAATTATAGTGGCTTCGGTCTCCTGTATTTATAGCTTGGGGTCACCTGAGGAATATCATAGCTTTGCAGTCACGGTAAAAAGAAATGGGAATTACAAGCGAGATAAACTGGTTCGCTGCCTTGTGGATATGCAATATGAGAGGAACGATTTTGAGCTCACCCGAGGTAAATTCCGTATCAGAGGTGACACCCTGGAAATCCAGCCAGCCTATGAGGAAACAGCCCTGAGAATCGAGTTCTGGGGGGATGAAATTGACCGCATTGTAGAGGTTGATCCCCTTACTGGCGAGTTGCTGGCTCACCTTGAGCAAGTGGATATTTATCCTGCTAAGCACTTCGTTACCCCCTATGATAAGCTGATGGCGGCAATCGAAGATATCAAGGCTGAGCTAGAGGAAAGGCTAAAAGAGTTAAGGGCTGATGATAAGTTGCTGGAAGCTCAACGGCTTGAGGCACGGACTAACTATGATATCGAGATGCTTCAGGAAGTGGGTTATTGCACCGGGGTAGAAAATTACTCCCGACACCTTCAGCGGCGCGCTCCAGGAAGCACGCCATGGACTTTGCTGGATTATTTTCCCAGTGATTTCTTGATGTTCATCGATGAATCACATATGACCCTACCTCAAACAAGAGGCATGTATCATGGCGACATCTCGCGGAAGCAAACTCTGGTTGATTATGGTTTTCGTCTTCCTTCAGCTTTAGATAACCGCCCACTGAATTTTGAGGAATTCGAGGAACGCATCAACCAGGTTATCTATGTTTCAGCTACCCCGAAACCATACGAATATGAGCATAGCCAACAGGTGGTTGAGCAACTAATCCGACCTACCGGGCTACTGGAGCCTAGCATAGAGGTCAAGCCAACTAAAGGGCAAATTGATGACCTCATTTATCAGATAAAGACCCGGGTGGATAAAAGGGAGCGTTGTTTGGTGACCACTTTGACCAAGAGGATGGCTGAGGAATTAAGTGACTACCTCAGGGAGATGGAAATAAAGACTCATTATCTTCACTCTGAGGTGGAGACACTGGAGAGGGTGGAGATTCTCCGTGACCTTCGCCTCGGCGTTTATGATGTGGTTGTGGGTATTAATTTGCTTCGTGAGGGGCTGGATTTACCCGAGGTAAGTTTGGTAGCCATACTCGATGCCGATAAGGAAGGCTATCTCAGGTCAAAGGAAGCGCTTATCCAGACAATGGGGCGGGCTGCCAGACATGTGAATGCTCAGGCCATAATGTATGCTGACTCTATTACTACCTCCATGCATAAAGCGATAGAGGAAACCTCCCGCCGACGGAAGATTCAGGAAGCTTATAACAAGGAGCATGGTATAACCCCACAGGGAATTAAAAAGGCAATCAAGGACATAACTGAGCGAGTTCAAGCAGTGGCGGAAACTCGAATCCCTTACATGGTCACCCCTATTTCCAGAGAAGAGATGCTTCGCCTCATCAAACAGCTTGAGTCCCAGATGAAAGCAGCGGCTAAGAATCTAGAGTTTGAGAAGGCTGCTCTCATCCGTGACCGCATCATGGAATTAAGAAGGGACGAGGAATTGATCTCACCTCTAGCCAAACTCAGGTAAATTGATGGATAACCCTCGAATCTTTGGTCTGGCTTTTCTATATAAGACATGGTGTAGTTGACCTCTTGACATATGAATTAATCGTTACTAATAATTGTGATACCGATGGCAAGTAGTTTAAGTGAGGATGTAGGGAGATTGCGACAAGGCCTTGAGGGCTTGCCTTCACCTCAAGTAGAGCCTCCATTTGTTGTAGTTAGTGGCTTGCCGGGCACAGGCAAGTCTTTTTTCTGCTGTAAGTTAGCTGGGAGGCAACCTTTTATTATCTTGGCAAGTGATGTCTTGCGCAAAATCTTGTTTCCCTGCCCAAGGTATGATAAGGATGAAAACAAGCGGTTTTTCCCTGCTTGCCATGCTCTTATTGAGGAGCTTCTGAAGAGGGGAATACCGATTATTTTTGATGCTACAAACCTGTTGGAGAGGCATCGGGAACACCTCTATCATATTGCTGACAAGACGGGAGCGAAACTCATCCTGGTTGGTGTTGAAGCTCCTCCAGAGGTAGTGCGGCAACGTCTTCTTGCACGGGAAAAGGGAATGGACCCGCAAGATGACTCGCAAGCTGGCTGGGGGGTGTATCAGAAAATGAAACCCCGGAAGGAAAAGATTTCCCGTAATTATTTTGTCATCGATACTTCACGAGATATCACTCCAGCAATCGATAAGATTGTGCGCCTAATAAAGAAATAAACAAATTTTTCCCTCAACCCCCTTCAATTCTTTGGCTAAAACGAGTAAAATTAGATGTTTCGAAAAATTGTGCATACCCTGAGGGATAAATATGGAAGTTAAAGTTATCGCTGGCGATATAACCCAGATCGAGGCTGATGCCATTGTGGTGAATCTTTTTGAAGGGGTAGGACAGCTTGGTGGTGCCACTGCTGCGGTAGATAAAGCTTTGGATGGGGGCGTAACTCGGCTCATTAGCAATGGCGAGGTTAAGGGCAAGTTTGGGGAGGTTGGTATTATTCATACCCTTGGCAAGCTGCCAGCGGGAATAGTGGCTGTTGCTGGGCTAGGTAAGCGCCAGGATTTCACTCTGGATAAAGTTCGGGGAGTAGCGGGGGAGTTCTGCCGTTCTTTACGGAAGTTAAATTGTCATAGAATAGCCACAATACTTCATGGTGCTGGCATTGGTGGCATTGCGACTGAAGCTTCAGTTGAGGCAATAGTGGAAGGTAGCCTTCTCGGGCTCTATAGCTTCACCAGATATAAGAAGTCTGAATATGAGGATATTAGAGAGATACTAATAGTAGAAAGGGAAGAAAGTAAGCTTCCAGCCTTGGAGCGAGGTGTTCATAAAGGAAAAATAATGGCGGAAGCTACCGCTCTAGCTCGTGACATGGTTAATGAGCCGGCTAATTGCATGACGCCTAGCCGAATGTCTGAAGTAGCTAAAGAAATAGCCAATGAGCATAACCTGGAATTCAACATGCTTGACTCAAATGACATGGAGGCGATAGGCATGGGGGCACTTCTTGGTGTGGCAAAGGGAAGCAGCCAAGCCCCAAAGTTGATAACTCTCAGCTATAAAGGAGATGTAAGTTCTAAAAACGCCATTGGCTTTATCGGCAAGGGCGTTACCTTTGATTCTGGAGGGATTTCCATTAAGCCGTCGGAGGGTATGGGTGAGATGAAAGATGATATGGCTGGTGGGGCTGCAGTCATGGCGGCACTTAGTGCTATCGCTCAATTGAAACTAAAGATTAACGTTGCTGGTATCATCCCCGCTACTGAGAATTTACCCAGTGGCAGTGCCTTGAAGCCAGGAGATGTATTGAAGGCGATGAGTGGCAAGACTATAGAAGTGATAAGCACTGATGCTGAAGGAAGGCTCATTTTAGCCGATGCCCTGAGCTATGCTGTGAAACAAGGTTTTTCTCCCCTGGTGGATGTGGCTACTTTAACAGGAGCCTGTCGCGTTGCCTTAGGTACTGGATATAGTGGCGTTTTTGGCAATGACCAAGAGTTAGTAGATAAAGTTCTTAAGGCTGGCAGCGAAGCTGGGGAGAAGTTGTGGCAAATGCCTATGCCTGAGGAATATAAGGAGCAAAATAAAAGTGAAATTGCTGATATTAAGAATACCGGTGATAAGTATGGGGGGGCTATCACCGCTGCCCTTTTCCTTGGTGAATTTGTAGATAATACTCCTTGGGTTCATCTTGACATAGCGGGTACTGTCTCAAGCAGTAAGGAAAGTGGCTACGTAGTGAAAGGAGCTACTGGAGTAGGGGTCAGAACTTTGGTCGAATTAGCTTTATCACTAGCCAAGTAATGTTAACTGTGAGTGGAGCGAAGCAAATTAAATAGGGTGATCCTCGCCCGCCCATCCCTTTATCTGGCGAGGTAGAGGAGGTTATTATGATTATAAAGTGGTTAGGTCATGCTTGCTTTTTGATTACATCTGATGAGGGGTTGAAGGTAGTTACTGACCCCTATACCGTGGGCGGAGGTATTAATTATTCTCCTATAAAGGAGGTTGCTGATATTGTGGTGGTAAGCCATGGTCATGCTGATCACAATAATGTTTCAGCGGTGCGAGGAAAGCCAGAGGTAGTTAAAGGTAGTGGCACAAAAACTGCTAAAGGAGTTCAGTTTAGAGGCATTGCTACTTATCATGATACCGCTCAAGGTAAGCAAAGAGGAACCAACACTGTTTTTTGTTTTACCTTGGATGACATAAAACTCTGCCATTTGGGTGACTTAGGACATTTGATTAGCCAAGGGCAAGTCAATGAAATTGGTGCCGTAGATATACTGTTTATTCCTGTAGGTGGCTTTTATACTATTGCTGCTGCTAATGCTAGCCGAGTATGTGATCAGCTAAAGTCGAGGGTAATAATCCCGATGCATTTTAAGACGCCTCAGTGTACTTATCCTATAGCCGGCGTTGATGATTTTCTCCGCGGTAAGGTGAATGTGGGGAAAATGGATTCTAGCGAGATTGAGTTTAAACTTGATGAGCTACCGGCGGTCACCGAGATTGTGGTCTTGAAACCAGCTTTGTAATTAACAAAACAATGTTAGCTACGAGTGAAGCGAAGCAATCATGGTGGGAGCACTGGGTAAATGGTCTATAGCTAAAAGTAATGATTTTTAAAACCTCTGATTTTGTTTTTACACCTCCCCCACGGCTTTCTTGGGCAAGGCGCGTGTTAATCAAACCTTGCACTGGTTACCCCTTGCCGTATCCGGTGACTACAAGCCCCGAAATATTGAATATCATTATCGAGGGCATCAAGAAAGTCAGCGATGCCGATGTCATCATTGCTGATGGGACTCCCGGTGGGGAGTCAATATATCCAATATACCAAGCTTTAGGATATAGTTTTCGCCATGTGCTTATGCTTGATGTCAGGGATTCCATTTTCTTGGAGATAGAGAATCCGCTGACCAAATTTTTTGCCACGCCTACTTTCTGGGTGCCTAATGCAGTCTTACGCAGCGACTTCTTGATCAGTGTGACTCCCTTTAAGGTTTGTGGCAATAGAGGTCGTTTTAGTATAGCAAATCTGCTAGGTTTACTGCCAATGAGTAAATATCGGATCGGTGAAGAAGGATGGGGCGCCTTGTACGAATTAGGAATAGAGAGAGTGCTTGCTGATCTTTATTACACCTTGCCCTTCGACTTGGGGATTATTGAAGCCCGTCAAAAGTTTTTCTATACTGATGATCCAAGGAAGGGGAGGATAGAGGAATGTGGCAAGATCCTTATTGGCGAACCGCATGAAGTTGATCGTGAAGCCGCACAATTGGCCCGGGTGGAGTGTGAGTACTTAAATCTGATTGACCAGGGTAGAAGTCAACTTGAGGATTAAGAAATGCAAAAAGCAAAAATCAAAAAGTTTTGCATTTTGAGGCGTCATTTTGATTTTTGACCTTCGACTTTTAATTCTCTGCTACGCTAGTATCTTATGCTAAAATCAGTGAATTCTCCTGAATAACCTGACCAATCTACTTCCACTCTCTTGACCCAGGCCCCTGGTGGGCCTATTTTAAGTTGCTCCACTAATTTCTCTAGTTGCTGTTTAGCTCCCTCGGCTTGAACCTCTACTGCATCGCCACGGGGTAGGTTGCGCACATAACCTTTTAGCCCCAAATTTTCAGCTATATTTTTAACAAAGTAGCGGAAAAAGACACCTTGCACACGCCCATAAACTTTAGCTGAGAAACAAGCCATTTCTGCCATTTTAAAACCTCATAATTATGGGTCTGGCTCTATCCAGCCGATTCAGTCCTGCTTGGTGAGCTAGCGCTACAGCCTCCTGAAATTCTGCTGTTGAAATTGGCCGTGCTAAACTTGGGATATCATAAGCTTTGTAACACGGGCGATATTGAGCCATGATGTTGCTGTAAGTATTTAAGGAAATTTCCTTACTAAGGAAATTTACCACCTCTTTTGTTCCGGCTAAGCCACTGGGCAAGACCAGATGGCGCACTAAAAGCCCTCGTTGTGCTATTCCATCTCCGTCTATCTCTAGATCGCCCACTTGGCGGTGCATTTCCTTAACTGCTGCACTGTTTACCTGCGGATAGTTTTCAATTCCTGATAGTTCTTTGGCAATGCTTTTATCGCTATACTTTATATCAGGCATATAAATATCAACAATGCCGTCAAGGATGTTCAGGGTCTCCACTGAGTCATAGCCACCAGAGTTGTACACTAAGGGGAGGTGTAATCCTGACTTCACTGCTACCCCTAGCGCCTCTAATATTTGGGGAACTACATGTGTGGGCGATACCAGATTTATGTTGTGGCATCCTTGAGCTTGAAGGGAAAG
>JABUBO010000122.1_pt1 | contig 23153 bp, 24 predicted proteins | sample 7240361 | NCBI WGS metagenome assembly JABUBO01 (sample SAMN07256346, study PRJNA390944) | subsurface metagenome | isolation source: Methane hydrate marine sediment | place: Pacific Ocean: Eastern North Pacific, ODP site
TTTTCTGAGACCATCTTCCTACTGTTTACCTCCCAACCTCTCAAATCTTTTGCCTATAGCTCGAGCACTGATTCCCGATAAGTGGAAGGAACCATCCTCAAGTAATATCGCTGCTTTTGCCTTCTGTTTTAAACTGGAAAATTGTCCCCACTTCGCCTTTCGCATATCAATAATCATAACTATTTCCCTGATGTCAATTATTTGACCATTTCCAATGCATAAAAACAAGCTAACCCCTTCGGGAATACTTCCAATTTCGATTTCTCCAATTTATTTTACCTTTTTTAATCGCTATTTGTCAAGAGAAAATGGACTATAGTTGGAGAGAAAAGCTGACAAAAGAAAACCCTCTAACATAATATGTCAGAGGGTCATTATAAAAAATCTCAACTCCGGGCAAAGAGTCAGTTTCTCTTGCCTCTAGAAATGGGCGAGTGTCCATAGCCCCTTAACACTGCTTCTACCCTTGCCGTTAACTCATCAGGGTCAAAAGGCTTAGTAATGTAATCGTCTGCTCCCTTATTTAGTCCAACAACCCTGTCTTTAACCGAACACTTAATGCTCAATATTATAATAGGAATAAAATTCGTGTGGTCGTCGGTCTTTAAAATCTTGCACGTGTCATAACCGTCTATACCCGGAAGTATTATGTCTAGAATGATCAAGTCAGGCCTCACTTTAGGCACTTCTCCCAATGCCTCTTCCCCGCTCTCCGCCGCATAGACCATATAGTCTTCTGCTTCCAGAATAGTTTTAACCAGATTTGTAAGATCTGGATCGTCGTCCACGATTAAAATCTTTGCTTTCATAGTCATCTTCTCCACACAATAGTAAATCCTGTCTTTCCCTATATTTAAGTATAATCTATTAATGTTAAGTTTAGGTTAACAATTTGTAAAATTTTTGTAAACTTTATATGGCTTTCAGAAATGGTCATTTATGGGAAAACCGAGCAGGGCAAGATTGAATATTCACTCTTCCTCAACAAACTTATAACCCACGCCTTCCACAGTTTCTACCTTCTTCCCCTCTTCCCCCAGCTTCTCCCTCAAATGGCGCACGTGGACATCCACAGTTCTTGTGCCACCGAGATATTCGTATCCCCAGATATTTTCAATGAGAAAAGTTCTGCTGAGCACTTTGCCCTTTTTTTTCATTAACAGATAAAGCAGATTAAACTCTTTTGGTGTAAGGTCGATTTGTTTATCCATTACATATACCATATGTTCAGTTGAATCGAGCCTAATCTCTCCAGACACCAGAACCTCTCCGGGCTCGCCTGCATAGAGAATCCTTCTTAGAACAGCCCTCGTTCTGGCCACCAGTTCAGCTGTACTGAAAGGCTTGGTCATATAGTCGTCAGCTCCTGCTTCCAACCCAGCAATCTTGTCAGTCTCAGTCGATTTTACAGTCAACATGATAATGGGAATAGAACTCGTTTTTTTATCTCGCTTCAAAATACGACAAACCTCTATACCCCCGATACCCGGGAGATTCAAATCTAAAATTATGAGGTCGGGATTAGATTCTTTGACCTTCTTGATAGCAAGATCAGCATTGCGTGCCGAAATGACAAAGTAATTATTCCGCTCTAATACATCTTTGACCAGTTCCACAAGGTCTGGTTCATCATCGACCACTAAAATCTTCTGTTTTGCCACAACCACTCCTCCTATCTCATTATGGTGATTTCTATTTTGTTCTCCTGTCTATTATGTAATTGCTCCCCTCAAGAGACTTTATATGCTTCTTTAACTCAGCACCTACTGCTACAATCTGTCCTTTATGGCTAAATTTCCTTCTCGTATTGGTTACTACACCAATGGTTATGGTCATTATGGGAAATTTATTTATGTTCCCCTGTCTGTCTTTCCCTGTGATGTATCCCTTGATTCGGTCTTTTGATGAATAGAATTTAAGAATCTTTTTATCAAACGATTTAATAATCGCAGAACAGATTAAATCGATTTTATCCGGCGTAGTAATGGCGATGAAGTCGTCTCCGCCAATATGCCCGATAAAATCTTCAGGATTGCCCATCTCTTTTATATATTCGATAATTATCCTGGCTGTCTGCTGGATTATTTTATCCCCGAGTTCGAAGCTATGCCTGTCGTTAAAAGCCTTAAAATTGTCGAGGTCGAAATAGAGCACTGCGAAAAGTCTGTCGCCGTCGATACGCTCTTCGATCTCCTCAATGATTGCGGTATTGCCAGGAAGACGAGTGAGCGGGTTTGCTTCCAAGCCTCGCAGGGTGCGTTTGAGCACCATCTTCACCCTGGCTAAGAGAACACCCGGCCGGAAAGGCTTTATTATATAGTCATCAGCACCGATGCCCAATCCCTTAATCTCATCTCTCTCTCCTCCTTTAACTGTTAACATAATGATGGGAATATTGGACAGGAGGAGGTCACCTCTTATCTCCCGGCAAACCTGATATCCGTCTACCTTGGGCATCAAAATGTCCAGGAGAATCAAATCGGGAGATTCGGTATAGACTTTTTCTAGTGCCTCCTTAGCGTTGTAAGCAGGAATAACCTTATATCCTCCTGATTCCAGGATATCCCTGATCAGTTCCACTACATACTTTTCATCATCAACAACTAAGATTTTCCTTTTAGCCATAAAAGTTCCCTCTCTCTAAAGCAGAGTTTCACTCTTTAGCTACATTATTTAGAAGATAGTTTGTGAAGAGCACTTGGAATTTTAGCCAAAAAACGAGGACGGCTTCTCTTCTTTCAAGCAAAAATTTGTTCGAGCCCCGATAAATCGGGGCGAGTTTATTTTTGCGCCCTCGAGAGTCGTTACGAGGAAGCGAAGCGACCGAAGCAATCTCGAGATTGCCACGGCTTCGCCTCGCAATGACATCTTCTAAACTTTCAAGCGAACAATTTACTTATGCCTTGGGCAGAGTGAAGATGAACTTGCTACCTTTCCCCAATTCACTTTCCACCCATATCTTTCCGCCCTGTGCCTCCACTATACCTTTAGCGATTGCCAATCCTAAACCAGGCCCCTTCAATTCCTCCATCGTTGTCTCATCTTCTGGAGCCAACCTGCGAAATTTATCAAATACCGTTGAAATTTCCGTTTTTGATATGCCGCACCCAGTGTCGCTAATGGACACCTCAACGAAACCACTGCTTTCTCCTGCCTGACCACCGCTCTCCTTTGCCTCTATAACCACCTTGCCTTTCCTGTGGTTGAACTTCAGTGCATTACTTAAAAGGTTATCTATGACCTTTTTCACCTTTTCTCTGTCTCCTAAAACCTGTCCCATTTTTTCTTCTTCTTTCACCTCGATTTCAATCTCTTTTTCCCGGGCAAGAGGTTGAAACTCTCCTGCCCTTTCCTCAAGGATATCGTCTAACTTCAAGGGCTGCCTCTTAACCTCAAGCTGTCTAGCTTCTATCTTAGCCAGGTCAAGGACATCGTTAATCAACCTGCCCAAGCGGGAAGCATTGTGTTTCATTATGTTTAATGCTTTAATCTGTTTCGCCTTTCCAATTCCAGTATCTATCCCCTCAATGAAAAAATCGATATAACCTTCTATGGCTGTGAGAGGAGATTTGAATTGATGGGAAATACTGGAAATAAAGGCGCTCTTTAAATGCTCCAGTTCTCCGAATTTTTCAGCAATCCAATTCAATTCTGCGCCCAATTGGCTTAACTCGTCATTTCTTGGCTCTACCACCCTAGCGAATTTGCCTGTGGCAATCGACTTTGCTACAGTGGTTAATTTTTCGACCCTGCCCGATATGCGGCTGGCCATAACCCGTGCCCCAAGTATTCCTAAAACTATTCCTATTATACCTAAAGGCAGGAGAACCCACCTTTCTAAGAGAAAACCCGCGGCGATTAATCCCCCTATAATTCCGCATAAAAATAGACCGGAAAAAAGAACGATATTTGTCTTAATCTTCACTTTTACCCCTATCCATTCTCCCAAGCTTAAAACGAACCTCCACAATAAATCTTTTGCCCATCCTTTTATTTACTCTATCCATTATAGACTTCCTTTTTGCTGACAATTCCTGCATATACACAGGGTTATCTACTTCTACCAACAATTTGCCTTCTCGAAAGTTACCAATCTGGGCATGCTTTGCCAGTCCACCCACCTCTTCTTGCCAGATAGTGAACAACTTCTGACTCTCCTCGCCCAGATTAAACTTTCGGAAAGTTTCTTTAACTATTCCTTTTATTTCCCTCAGGTATGTCACTATACCCGGTCTCTCCTCTTTATATATGGAGTCCCCCGATTCCATCGGGGGTAATTAAATTCTGGAGTGTCCCGACTTGTCGGGACTGAGTCAAGCTTTCGCTTGACACTCCACCCCTCCCTTTCGGGAGGACTCCAGACTTTGATATCCTGCAGAACGCCCAGTTCAGTGTTTTTTGAGAATCAACTTTACTTTAAATATTATATCATATTCTCATAGGCATGACTATAGAAATATAATCTTCCCCAGTTGTTGGTCTTATTAAACATGGATTGAGGGAATTGGTCAGTTCTAAACAGACTTCCTCGCAGCCAATATTTCTCAAGACACTTATCAGAAATTGGGGATTATATGCAATTTCCATCTCCTTGCCAGCATAATCGATTCCCACCACGTCTCGAGCCTCACCGAGCCCTTCTGTATTGGCACTAATAACTAGTTCATTCTTCTTCAGCGAATACCTGATCGAGTTAGACTTTTCGGTAGTCAACAGGGCAACTCTCCTGGTTGCTTGTAACAGTGCTTCAGTCTTTATTTTAAGCTTGATCTCACTACTTTTGGGAATGACCTGTTCGTAATTGGGGAAATGACCCTCGATTAATCTGGAAATCAAAATAGTATCACCTATCATAAAACCTACTTGATTCTCCTCAATATTTATTCTTACTTTGCCTTCTTTTTCGGTTTCTTCTCTTGTGGAAATTTGTGTTAGGATTCTATTAAGCTCATTGACCGCCTTTGTGGGAATGATTACTTTTACTTCCTTTTTCTTATCAATTCCTATGTCTTTGGAAATATAAGACAATCGTCGGCCATCAGTGGAAACCATTCTAACCTTCCCTTTCTCCACGCGAAAATATATCCCACAGAGAACATAGCGAGTCTCATCTTGGGAAACAGAAAAGATGGTTTTCTTAATCATTTCACTTAACGATTCCCGGTCAATAGAGAATTCCCCGTCAGTTTTGAATTTTGGTAGCGCGGGATAATCTTCTTTAGGCAATCCCATCAGATTAAAAATTGCTTGCCCACTATTAATTTGTACCCGGCTCTTTTCGTCAACTTTGATGTTAATCTCCTCAGAGGGTAGTTCTCGTACCACCTCCGAGAGAGTCCTTGCTGGCAGAGTTATCGCCCCCGGTTCGGAAACTTCTACTTTTACCGAACATCTTATTCCTACTTCTAAGTCTGTGGCTGTCATATCCATTTTTTCTCCCTTAGCTTCTAATAGAACATTTGCCAGTACAGGGAGAGTACTCTTAGTTCCTACCACAGCTTGCACTGTTTGAATTCCTCTAAGCAATTCTTCTCGTTTGCAACTAATCTGCATTTTCTTCCTCCTTCTTCTCTTTTAATATTAAGATTAGTAGTCTGTATTAGTAGAGGATGTTAATATGTTAATAAAGTTAAAAAAACGAGAAAAATTTAGATTTAACTTATTTTTTGGAAAAATACTTAAAGAAGAATATGATGTGAATAAAGATTATAAAATATTAAGATAATGCACAAGAGAAATCAATTTTTGAAAATTTATTCACTGTGTCTTTACCTTATTCACAATCCATTAACATATTATCCCCAACATTTTATATATTCACCATGCGAGGAGATTTGGTGAAGCGAGCATTAGAATTTTTAGCCAAAAATCGAAGAAAAAATGTCATTGCGAGGAAGCAAAACGACCTGACATAAAGTGTCATTGCGAACGAAGTGAAGCAATCTGACACGCACTGTCATTGCGAAGGACGAAGTCCTGAAGCAATCTCATCACTTGTCAGGAGATTGCCACGCTCCTTTCAGTCGCTCGCAATGACATCTTTTAAATTGTTAGCGAGCGAACCAAATTCCGAGCATTTCTTTTATACTCCAGTCTTTATTTCCTGCGTTATCCTATTTATGAGAGCGGCGAAGAAAGGGTCGCCGGCAAGTTTCATCTTAATCTTTTCACAAGCATACATTACTGTTGTATGATCTCTGCCACCAAAGTCCGTCCCAATCTCTGTCGTAGAATATTCGGTTAAGGTTCTGGCCAGATACATTGCCACCTGCCTGGGAAAAGCAACGGCATCTGTTCTCTTTTTACTTTTCATCTCTTTAACATCCAGATGAAAATGTTTACTCACTGCCTTTTGAATCAGTTCTATGGTTATGGGAACAGCAAGCTCTTCTTTGGTAATTATATCCTTTAGAATTTCTTTAGACCGGTCCACAGTAACTTCACTTCCGGTCAATGAAGAAAATGCCACAATTCTGATTAAACACCCTTCCAACTCTCTGATGTTGGACTTTATTTGGCTGGCAAGAAACAGAACTACATCGTCTGGAATGAAGATGTTTTCTGCCTCTGCTTTCTTTCTCAAGATGGCAATTCTGGTCTCTATATCAGGCGGCTGGATATCGGCAATTACTCCCCATTGGAATCGGGAGCGGAGCCTTTCTTCGATAGTAGGTATCTCCTTGGGGGTGGAATCAGAGGAAATAACAATCTGTTTGTGAGCTTCATAAAGGGTATTGAAAAGATGGAAAAATTCTTCTTGCGTGCTTTCTTTCCCGACCAGAAATTGGATGTCGTCAATCATAAGAACATCCAGATGGCGATATTTGTTGCGGAATTCTACCATCCTGTCGTTTCGGATCGATTCAATAAGTTCATTGGTGAATCTTTCCGATGTGATATAGAGAACAGCGAGCCTGGGGTTCTGTTTTTTATTATAGTGTCCAATAGCCTGTAATAAATGTGTTTTCCCCAAGCCCACTCCTCCATATATGAATAGAGGATTGTAGGCTTTTCCAGGGTCATTGGCTACCGCCTCAGCAGTTGCGTGAGCGAAACGATTAGAAGGACCAACCACAAAATTCTCAAAGGTGTACTTGGGATTGAATTCCATTGTGGTGAAGGTAGTCTCGTCTGCGGCAATCGATGTAGGTTCAATTTCTTCATCTTTTCTTTCCTTTTCCTGGATGTGGGATTGGGGGTCAATGGTGAAAATTATTTGCGCTTCCGAGGCAGTAGTTACTCTTAACAATTCTTCGATTTTTCCCTTGTGCTTCTCTTGTAAATATTTGGAAAAGAACCTATTGGGCACCTGAACGTTTAGGAGATTGTCTTCAAAAGATACGGCTCTTGTGGGTTTGAACCAGAGTTCGTAACTATCTTTGGGCATTTCTTCCTTGAGTTTGTTTAGAATTTCATTCCATAATTGCTCTGCGGACAGCACCATTTTTGCCCCCTTCTCCACCGATTTGCGGAAAGTTACTAACAGGTTGTTCACAGGTGTGCATAACTTAGAAAAGAGTAATCCGATTTTTGGTTTGAGATATCTATAATTCAGAATTTATCAAATTTCTTTTGGTAAGAGAACTCAAACTGCCTGTCGTCAACCCAGGGGTTTGGGGATAAACCTCAGGTAGTAATGGGGTAAAGGGATAGAACTTTGATAGCCTTTGCCTAATGTAGAAAAAAATTTCCGGAGATATTATATTATTCTTCTCAAACCCTGTCAACATTTTTTTTAGGGGAAAAAGTTTTTGACCTCGAACCAATCCTTGACAAGAGAATAAATAAAAGATACAATTTAAAAAAATCTTAGATTGGTGTGAGAACAGATGAAAAGGACTTACCAACCAAAAGTTAGAAGAAGAAAGAGAACTCACGGCTTCAAAAAGAGAATGGCCACAAAGAGTGGCCGGAGAATTTTGCGGGCAAGGAGAAAAAAGAAGAGAAGAAGGTTGTCTTCTTAGAAGAAGAATCTTTGGTTATGAAAAAATTTGCCCTGGAAAAACAGCAGAGGATAAAACGTGAGGCCGAATTTAAAAAAATTATGGAAAAAGGGAAATCCTATGCGGATAAGTATTTAGTTGTGTATGTCCTGGAGAAGTCTTCCCAGATAAATCCGCTTACTTCGTCGTCGAGAAAAGTAACTCAAGAGGGAAAGAGTCGATTACCCAGGATGGGACTTTCTGTAAGCAGGCGGATTGGTAAGGCGGTAATTCGCAATCGCATTAAACGCTGGATGCGGGAAGTGTTTCGCCTCCACCAGTCCCGCTTAAAAGACAGGACGGAAATAATCTTGATCGCCCGTTCTTCTGCTAAGGAATTAGTCGATTACTTTGAGATGGAAAAGAGAATTTTGCATCTCTGGGGAAAGGCGAGGATAGTGAGGAATTGAGGAGAATGGTAGTAAATATAACTGTAATGGTAATTAAATTTTATCAGAAGATTTCATTTCTTCTCCCCAGGGCTTGCCGTTTCTATCCTACCTGTTCGGAGTACACAATTCAAGCCCTTAAGAAATACGGAATAGCGAAGGGGTCATTCTTAGGAATAAGAAGACTTTTGAAATGTCATCCTTTCCACCCCGGAGGTTATGACCCTGTAAAATAAATTTTATTCTAAATTAGAAGGGAAATTCAATGGAGAAAAAAACGATACTTGCTGTAGTTATTTCCATGATAATTCTTCTGGTCTGGTCAAGATTTTTGCGCCCTCCTCCCGTGGAGAAAAAAGTTGCTCCTGTCCCAGAAAGAGAGGAGAGAGTGGAAGAGATTGACAGGGAAGCAAGAGTTTCTCCTCGAGCTTTGCAACTTGACAAAGAGGCTAAACGAGTAGTAGTAGTCACCGATACTTCCAGAATTGTCCTCGCCACCCAGGGAGCAAGGGTGCTGGAATGGTCTATTAAGGAGAAAGAAGGTAAGATCGACCTCGTTCTGGAGAGCTTTCGTAGCCAGGGGATATTACCTCTTGATTTGGAGATAGAGGGCTTCCCTGGACTTTTCCGGGCCCATTTCCAAACCAAGGAGGAAGAACTCGTATTGGCAGAGGGCGAAGAAGGAGAAGTTCTTTTCAATTATCGATTGGGTAAGGGACTACTTCTCTCCAAGATATACCGGTTCTCCTATGGAGGCTATCTGCAAAGTCTGGAAGTGAGAATTCATAACCAGTCCAAAATCCCTCAACAGATAGGAAATCTGACCCTGTTATGGCAGGCAGGGTTGTCCATAGACGAGGCTTTACTTAAAGAGAATATGAAGATGATGAAAGCACAGGGAAGGATTGAGGGGATGGTTACCAAAAAATTGAAACCCAGCACTTATACGGGTAAGATAGACTGGATAGGTGTAACCAACCGGTACTTCCTTGCTGCATTTATTAACAAGAAAGAAGATTTCTCTACGGGTAAAGTGGAAATCTTCGATAAGCGTACTCCTGCTGTTGGTCTGATTGCCCCCTCTTCTATTTTAGCGCCCAACCAGATTAAGAGTTACAAAGTTGATCTATTGGTGGGACCCAAGGACTATAGATACTTGAAAAATTTTAATATTGGTCTGGAGCGCACTCTCGACTTTGGACTTTTCGGATTCTTAAGCATAATCTTTCTATCTGTTTTAAACTTTTTTTATAAGCTGACTTATAACTATGGCTTTTCTATAATCATTTTAACCTGTATATTGCAGGTGTTCACCTTTCCTTTGACCAGGAAAAGTTTCAAATCGATGGAGGCAATGAAGATCCTTCAGCCGAAGCTAAAGGAATTGAAGTTGAAGTATAAGAATGATCCCAAAAGACTTAATGTGGAAACGATGAATCTTTATCGTTCCCGGAAAATGAACCCTTTTGGTGGTTGTCTACCGATGATTTTACAGATTCCTATATTCTGGGCACTGTTCACCATGCTTAGAAACGCAGTGGAGCTGCGCCATTCGCCTTTTATATTCTGGATAGGAGACCTATCCATGAAAGACCCTATCTATGTTTTACCAATTTTGATGGGAGCTACAATGTTTTTGCAGCAGAAGTTGACTGCCACCGGTGACCCTGCGCAGTCTAAAATGATGATGTTTATGCCTGTTTTCTTTACGTTTATCTTCATGAAGTTTCCTTCAGGCCTGGTTCTTTACTGGTTAACGAATAATATTCTCACCTTAACGATGCAATTAATTATGAAGAGGAAGTCGAAAGTTAAAACCTAAATTTATAGGAGATTTTCCAATGGAAGAGAAAGAATTTAGTGGCAAGAATGTTGAGGAAGCAATTGAGAAAGGATTAAAAGAGCTCGGCCTTTCCCGGGACGATGTGGAAGTAAAGATTCTCGATGAAGGCAAGGCAGGATTATTTGGTCTCATGGGGGCAAGCCCGGCTAAAATCAAGCTGATAGTTAAGCCTGTAAAAGGTTTAGAAACAGGGGAAAGAGAAAAAGCAACTCGGGAGAAACTTTCTGGCGTCAATCTTATTTCTGCTCAGAAAAAAGTAAAGGAAGAACTGAATGAAATCCTAAAATTAATGGGAATGGAAGCAGAAGTAACCACCTCTTTAGAAGAGGGAAAAGTAGTGGCAGACATCAAAAGTGAAAACGGGGCAATTCTAATCGGGAAGAAAGGTCAGACTCTAAATGCCCTCCAGCTAATTGTGAATCTAATTGTGAATAGAGACGAAAAGACGAGAACAAAGGTAATTGTAAATACTGAAAATTATCGTCAGCGACGGGAGAATGCATTAGTGAAGATGGCCGGGGAGGTGGCTGATGAAGTGAAGAGTAAGGGCAGGTCTCGTGAGTTAGAACCAATGAATCCCGCTGAGCGCAGAGTAATCCATCTTGCATTGAAGGATGATAGGGATGTGGAGACTACCTCACAGGGAGAAGGCAATTTCAGGAGAGTGGTGGTCTCTCCAAAGAAGAAATAGGAGAGAGGTTCGATTTGAACATTGATACAGAGGATACAATTGCTGCCATCTCCACGCCAATGGGGGAGGGCGGATTTGGCATTGTCCGTTTAAGTGGAAGCCAGGCTATCCCCATTGTGATGAGACTGTTCATTCCCAAAAGGAAGAAGAATTTAGCCGGGGTAGACACATTTACCATCCATTATGGACACATCTACGATAGAGAAAAATTGGTAGACGAAGTTCTCCTCAGCGTGATGCGGGCGCCTTATACTTATACCCGTGAAGATGTGACAGAGATTTCTTGCCATGGGGGGATAGTTCCTTTACGCAAGGTTCTGGAATTATGTTTAAGGGAAGGTGCCCGGTTAGCAGAGCCGGGGGAGTTCACCCTGAGAGCTTTCCTAAATGGCAGAATAGACCTTATCCAGGCCGAGGCAGTCTGTGATATAATCAGGTCTCGAACTGACGCCGCCCTGAATTGTGCACTCCACCAGATGGAAGGACACTTATCTATAACTGTAAACAGGATTCGTGACTGTATAGTAGACCTTCTGGCCCACATTGAAGCTTGCCTCGACTATTCTGAAGAGGATATTCCCCATCTTTCCCGAGGAGAATTAGCGGAAAGGATGGAGAAACTCTCCGGGGAGTTAAAAGAACTTCTGAAGTCTGCGCAATCAGGAAGAATTTTACGAGAAGGTTTGCAGACAACCATAGTGGGCAAGCCTAATGTGGGGAAGTCCTCCCTGTTGAACGTGCTTCTTGAGGAGGATAAGGCGATTGTAACTCCTGTTCCGGGAACGACCAGAGATGTGGTTGAAGATATGGTTAATATTCTCGGTATTCCCATGAAGATTATGGATACCGCGGGAATCAGACATGCCCGGGATGAAATTGAAATGGCAGGGATAGAACGGACGAGAAGGTCTATTGCACTTGCAGACCTTGTCCTTTTTGTAATCGATTTATCGATACCCTTGAGCGAAGAGGATTGTCGTATCGCAGAAAACCTACTGGGCAGGAAAACAATCTTAGTGGCTAATAAATGTGATCTTCCCCAGGTGGTATCTGAGGAAGAAATAAGAGAACTGTGGGCATCTTGCCTTAATCGACTTGAGCCCGAAAGAGAATCATTATCGGTTAATTCAGCTAACCCCGCACATGACAGCTTAAGCAATCCCTCTATTCTGAGAAACCCGCCTTTAATTAAAGTATCAGCAACCAAAAAGATAAGAATAAAAGATTTACAAAAGCTAATCTACCATCTATTTATTAAGGGAGAAGTGAGTATCTCTGATGCTGTTCTGGTTACAAACGTTAGGCATCAAGATGCTCTGGTAAAAGCTGAAGAATCCTTAAAAAAGGGAATAGAAGCTTGCGGGAGGGGAGAGTCGGAAGAATTTATAGCCCTCGATTTACGCCGGGCACTGAAGGCGCTGGGAGAAATTGTGGGAGAGACTGCCACTGAAGATATTTTAAGTAGAATCTTCTCCAAATTCTGTATAGGCAAATAAAAAAGGGTCAGAGTGGAATGAAGAAATTCATTATTCTCCTTATTGCCCTTGCTATTCTGTTCATTGTATACGATTCGTTCATCAAGGATCGCTGGTTAATCAACAGGTCCATTAAGGAAGCAAAGCAACTGATAGAGGAGAAGAAGTTTGAGGAGGCGTTTAATTACGTTTCCAGAGATTATAAAGATAGATATGGGAACGATTGCCATGGTCTAAAGATTAAAGTAGAAGATTTCCTTAAAGGGTTTGGTGATTTTAAGATTGATATTTTAAGAAAGAGGAAGAAGTTCGAGGGTAAAAGATGTGATATCTATCTATTCATTGTTATTGAAGCTTCCCATAGAGAATTTGGTTACCTTAAAGGGAGGGAATTTTTTAAGCTTTCTCTAATAAAAGAGAATGATGGCGTATGGAGAGTGGTAGAAGGAGAAGCAATAGGGTAGAATAAGATTTCTAACGAAATAAACTAATGGGAGTAATCCAGAATGAAAAGCGCGATTTTCTACTATTCCCGGACGGGGAAGACAAGATTTTTAGCAGAGAAACTTCAACAGGAACTGGGTGGAGACTTAGTGGAGATAAGAGACCTTAAAAAGAGAAGGGGGCCTTTTGGTTTTCTCCGAGGGGCGCGGGATGCCCACCTTGGCTTAAACACTGAAGTGGCTCCTTCAGGTTTTGATCTAAGCAAATATGAACTGATTATATTGGGCACACCTGTTTGGGCATCCAGTCCCACTCCTGCCCTTAACACATTTCTCCAGACCTGTAATCTTATGGATAAAAAGGTAATTATATTTGTTACCTCAAGAGGAACGGGATATCGCCAGGCTATCGATATTTTAAAGGGCAAAGTGGAAGCAAAAGGAGGAAAAGTAGTAGGAGTCGGTTCGGTAAAGACGTGGCTCAGGGGAAAGAAATACCTCTTCAGGGCTGGAGTCGAGCTGGCAAAATTGTGGAAAACCGATATCGAAGCTCTTAAGCATTAAAAGACAGTTTATTCACCCAAGCCCCTACACAGGGGCGGGGTTCATCGCTTTGATAGGAAGCTATGGAAAAAAGGGGGCAGGCTCCTTTTTGGCCCCTTTTTGCTGGAAAATTGTTTCACGTGAAACAATTTAGGGAGACCTCCTTTCATATAGATAAACTCTATGCGAAAATTGAGGTTTGAAAAAGAGGGGGTCAGAGCCCTTTTTGAGGCTCCTTTTTGACCCCTTTTTGCTGGAAAATTGTTTCACGTGAAACAATTTAGGAGCTCTCGTTTCGCATAAGGAAAATATATGCGAAAATTGAGGTTTGAAAAAGAGGGGGTCAGAGCCCTTTTTGAGGTCCCTTTTTAACCCCTTTTTGCTGGAAAATTGTTTCACGTGAAACAATTTGGGAGGCTCTCATTTTGTATAAGGAAAATATATGCGAAAATTGAGGTTCGGTTTAGCCCTGGGTGGCGGAGGAGCAAGGGGGCTGGCGCACATAGGGGTGTTGAAGGTTCTGGAGGATGAGGGAATATCCATCGATGTTATTGCCGGCACCAGCTCAGGGGCCCTAATCGGGGCGCTCTATGCCTGTGGGTATAATGCTTCTTCTATTGAGAAGAAAGGTTTAGAATTTTTGGAGAGCAGTGAATACAAACGAGCCAGGCTCGAATTCTTAAAGGATGAGATAGGAGAAGAAGGCTCAAAACCCATTAAAAAGATTGTCTCTTATGCAAAGTGGAAGTTGATTTATAACCTGAGTTTAGTAAAGCTTGCTCTGGTTAGTGAGAAGAGGGCAGAGGCAATAGTAAGTAGTATCCTACCAGATAAGAATATAGAAGATTTAAGGATTCCCTTTGCTTGTGTCAGTACTGACCTAACTTCCAATAGAGAACTCTGTTTTACTAAGGGGCCTTTGAGAGAGGCGGTTCGGGCAAGCATCACCATTCCTGGCCTTTTCCCACCTTTGAAATGGGAGGGCAGGAGATTGGTCGATGGAGGTGCGGTGAACCTGGTTCCCGTGGATGTTGCTTTCAGATTGGGTGCCGATTTAGTGGCAGGTGTGGATGTGCAGGGGTCTTTCCCGCGTAGTAGCCATCAGGAAATGAGGACAGGGCTTGACGTTATTCTCAGGACTAGCTATATTTCAGGGTTATTTCTTAACGAACTTCGGTTGAAAAAGGCAGATCTGGTGATAAAGCCAGATGTGGATAATATTCACTGGGTAAATTTTAAGAAGTTAGATTATTGTATAAAGAAAGGGGAAGAATCTACCAGAGCTAAACTAAGAGAAATCTATAAATTAATGAGGAAAAGAAAAGTGGAAACCCTGTGGAAGAGGCTCTGGGAACCACGATAAACTTATGGATGGGTTAGCTACCTCGTTTCAAAAAAGAGCTAAACAAGCAGGGATAGAGCTCGATAAGGACCAGATAGAAAAGTTCCTCCTATTTTTGCAGGAGCTCAAGGAATGGAATAGAAAGTTTAATCTCACTGCCATAAATGATGAGGAAGAGATTTTGGTTAAACATTTTATAGATTCTCTCTCCTGCCTGTTAGGAGTGCCGTCTAAAATTTATCAAAAGATAAGAAAAATTATAGATATCGGTTCAGGAGCAGGATTTCCCGGGATACCGCTAAAAATTTATCAGCCAAGATTCGAGCTAACTTTGCTTGAGGCCACAATGAAGAAGGTAGAATTCATGCGTTATATCTCTGGTAAACTGGGTTTTGAAAGGAGTTTAAAAGTAATTCACGGAAGAGCAGAAAAATACGGAAGGAATGGGGAGTACAGGGAGAAGTATGATCTAGCGGTATCCAGAGCAGTTAGTAATTTAGCTATCCTCGCTGAATACTGTCTCCCTTTCGTTAAGATTGGAGGGATTTTCATTTCCCAAAAGGGTCGAGAGATTAAGGGTGAACTCCAGAAAGCAGGTAAGGCGATAGAAGTTTTGGGTGGGAGAATAAATAAGATTATACCTTATAAGTTATCATTGAGAGGAGAAGAATTAGAGAGAAATTTAGTAGTGATAGATAAGGTGGAGAAGACGCCGGAAGATTATCCGCGAAGGACAGGAGTGGTGGTTAAAAGGCCGATTAGATAAATTTTTTGTATTGTATATTTTTAATTTTTTTGCTAATATTTCAAAAACAATACTTTTTCTGTCATTGCGAACGGAGTGAAGTCCCGATTCATCGGGACCACGCTCCTTTTCCCGATTTTCAATCGGGACTCGCAATGACATTTGTTGCAGGAGTATCTTATGGCAAAGATTGTGGCAATTGCAAATCAGAAGGGAGGAGTGGGGAAGACCACAACGGCTATTAACCTCTCCAGCTGCCTGGCACATTATGGTCAGGAGACACTCCTTATCGATATGGATTCTCAGTCGAATACTACAAGTGGTCTGGGGATGGAAAAGGAGAAAATTAAACATACTATCTATGAGGTGCTTTTGGAAAAAGCCTCGATTGAAAATATCCTCGTTCCCACCGAGATTGACTGGCTCGATTTAGTTCCAGCAAATGTAGATTTGATTGGAGCAGAAGTGGAGCTTGTGGGACTTATCTCCCGGGAGACAAGGCTAAAGAAAGCACTCAATGGATTGGGTAGCCTCTACAAGTATATTCTCCTTGATTGTCCACCCTCCCTGGGGCTTCTCACAATTAACTCCCTGACTGCAGCCCACTCAGTAATTATTCCCATCCAGTGTGAATATTATGCTCTGGAAGGTCTGGGCCAACTAATGAATACATTGAGGTTGGTAAGAGAGAATTTGAATCCCAGATTGGATATTGAAGGGGTTCTTTTAACTATGTTTGATGGCCGAGTCAACCTCTCTTCCCAGGTAGTTGAGGAGGTAAATAAGTTCTTTAAACAGGCGGTCTATCAGACAAAAATTCCCAGAAATGTGCGACTGGCTGAGGCTCCGGGTTTTGGGAAACCTGTTATTCTATATAGTAAAGATTCGAAAGGTGCACAGTCGTACCTTTCATTGACTCGAGAGTTCCTGAAGAGGAACGGAGTGGAAATAGAAGAAGAGTCAGAAAGTTGAGTTTTGGGAGGTAATGGGAATGCGTAAAGCACTGGGTAAGGGGATAGAAGCACTAATTCCGAAAGTATCCCGGGCAGCTCCCATGGAAATTGTAAGTATTGATATTAATAAGATAAAACCTAACAAATACCAGTCCAGGATGCAATTCGACCAGGAAAAGTTAAAGGAGTTAGCGAATTCTATAAAGGGAAAGGGGGTAGTTCAACCAATAATTGTTTCTCCCTCAGGAGAGAACTACCAACTGGTAGCCGGAGAGAGGCGCTGGTGGGCAGCCAAAATGGCAGAGTTGAAAGAGATTCCAGCAGTGGTCAGGAGAGTTACTGATAGGGAGATGTTCGAGATATCTCTAATTGAGAATATCCAGAGAGAGGATCTGAATCCCATAGAAGAAGCTACAGCTTTTGAGAGGTTGATGAAGGAGTTCAATCTAACCCAGCAGGAATTGGCCGACCATTTAGGAAAGACCAGGTCAACGGTTGCCAATATTTTGAGACTTATCAATTTGCCTGAGGAGATTAAAGAGTTCGTTTCCCGTAAACTTATATCTGCCGGACATGCCCGGGTGCTCCTCTCTATCGCAGGGGAGGAGAAACGAATAGACTTGGCCCGGAAAATACTCAAGGAGAAGTTGACAGTACGTGAAACAGAAGATATTGTAGAAAGATTGAGAGTCAAACGGACTCCTTCAGGAAAAAGAGTTGCCCGGAAAGAGAAAAGTCCCGAGGTCGTTGAACTGGAGGAAGAACTCCAGAGAATTCTGGGGACGAAAGTGAGGATTAAGTCTACTGGTTCTGGCAGGTTTTCTCTGGGAGAAGGAGGGAAAGTTCGGGGTAAGATAGAAATTGAATACTATTCCCTGGAAGATTTGGAAAGGATAGTTGAACTATTAAAAAGCTGATAGTGTTCTGGGAGGTAACAGCTATTGTCAGAAAATCACCAAAATAAGCAAAAACCCACAAAAATACTTGCTTTAATAACTTTTTTTAGTGCAGGTTTATATGGTAAGCGTGGTGGAAGAAAGAAACTTAAAGGAAAATTAGGGCTATGAGAAAAGTCATACACGGCGAAATATACAGCGACAATTTTGATCACTTGAATAAATTAGTTGCAGATTGGAGTTCTTGTTATCGTTTCTGTTTTTGCCGGTTTCAAAAAGATAAGTTAAAGTTCAAGGATGTCCGCAATCAGGCAAAAGCTAAATATCTTTTCCTAAATACACGCCAGATAAGCGATGCTACTTTATAAGCACAGGCTTTATTCAATAGGGTCAAAAATAAGAAGGTTATATTTGGGGGTAGAGGGAATTGGGACAGATTAATAAAAGGCCAGATAATAAAAGAAGAATGGCGAGACAAAAGGGACAATCAGATATATTCAAGAGGCGATATCACAAAGAAGCAAAACCCAAACATTAGACTACTAAATAAAAATGGGGACTTTTTCACAAGAGTAACCATTGGCAACAGAAGATTTGAAGAATATAAATTATTTATGCCTGCTAAATTTAAAGAAAACTTGTTATTATTATTCTATTCAAGAGAACCTTATAATGTTCGTTTAACTAAAAAAGACCCTACCCACTATAAAGTCACCATTGATTATGAAACACCAAATCCAGAACCCAAAATAGACTTCTCAAATGGAAGCATAGGAGTCGATGTAAATCCTGATAGAGTAGCTATCTCTGAAATAAGGTCTGATGGTAATTTAATTAAATCTTTCACTATCCTCAATAACCGGATGTTCTTTGCCTCTACCAGAAAAAGGAATTACGAGATAAGCTGCATTGTTAAACAGATTATCAACTATGCCTTAAGAGATAACAAGGCAATAGTATTTGAGAACCTGAAATTCAAGAAAGAATTTGAGAATCAAGGCAGGAAATTTAACAGAGTAAAATCAACATTTGTATGGAAGAAACTACTTACACTACTTGAACACAAAAGTATTGAAAATGCAATTATGTACAGAAAAGTCAATCCTGCATTTACCTCGGTTATAGGCAAACTTAAATACCAGAAGATGTACAACCTCTCAATACATGAGTCTGCTTCTTATGTCATAGCAAGACGTGGATTAGGTTTCAACGAGAAGTTATCCCTCTATAAGTACCCATCTAAGCCCCTGAAGGAGTTAATCCTTAACCGTGCTGGAGATAGGACAAAACAAATTCACTCATGGGCTTTATGGAGGATACTGAGGGATAATTATAAAGCCACGCTCACAGCGTCTCGGAGTAGACTGTCTAACCTAAAAGAGTTAGATGGCGATCTCCGTTGTAAAGGTGAGAACCCTTTAGGCAGAGTCACCTCTTTAGAACTGGTCGAGAGGTGCTTAAATGATTAACCATTTAACAGGGCGAAGAAAGGCGTCCTTCAAAATCTACCGATTTTGGTAGGTTTTGTAAACCAAGTTGTAAATGGTCGAAGAAGAGCCAAAGCGTGATGACAAATCCAAAAAGAAAGAGGTAAAATTATCCCACCCTCTCGTTGGTGAAGTTCTATCTAAAATCTCCGAGATTGAAAAGAAAGAGGAAAAGAAAAAAGAGAAGAAAGAAGAGGAGAAAGAAACTTCCCAGGAAAAGTTTCTAGGGGAAGGAGAATTTGAAATTCCCAAGAAGGTCAAGAGCTCTTTAAGGAAGAAGATAAATTTTATGGTAAAGCTCTTTTCTATTTTAGTCGTTCTATTCTTTGGTGGCTGGTATCTGATGGCCAAAAGGTTCCCTTTAAAAACCTGGCTTGTAGACCGTTTTTCTATTCTGACCCATAAGATTATAAAAGAAAAAGATAGTGTGTGGATAAAGAGGAAAATTCCTGGCGTATTAAAGGAAAAGGAATTTTTCTCTCTAAAAAGAAAAATTAGAAAAGACGTGAAAGGGATTCCTGTATATGTAAGAGCGGGGGAAGTAAAGACCTCTAGCCAGGACAGCATATCGACTCTCAATTTTACTACCTCCGACCCTATGGATAAAGTCGCGACCTTCTACTTAAGAGAGATGGAGGGGGAAGGCTATGGGTTGGTGAGGGCCGATTATTGGCCAGGTGCTGATATTGGACAGCTCTTTTTCTCTAAGGAAGGTAAAGACTGCACTGTTAGTCTGGTGGAGAACGAAAGAGGCGGTGTTAATGTAGTTATTTCGTATATCGAGTAGATTGCCAGGGGCTTGTCCCCATAATTTGAAATCTGAAATTTGAAATTTGAAATTCCTTAAAGGGCTCTACTGACAACTTTTACCAGAGCCACATTTTTAAGGAGGAATTTATGAGAAGATTAATTTTTTGTTGTTTAATTTTGTTTCTGGTTCCAATTTTAACTGGAGGATGCGCTGGTCCCGGGAAACGTCCCGCAATAATTCGCGAGGAAAGAATAGTTGAGAGGAGTCAGGAGTTTAGGCCGGAGTGGATATTCACACCAATATCTATTCAGGAGGGTATGCTTTCCTTTAGTGGCGGGGTGGAGGGGCGAGCCGATTTCTCCCTGGCTCTCCGTCAGGCCAGGGGAGAAGTAGTTAAGAATATTATCGAAGGTATAAAGAGAACAGTTCGGAGAGAATTCAGTGATGCTATCCGTGAATTGAGTATTAGTGATGCTGAGTTAAGCGAGTTTTTGACCGAGACTGTAGGGATAATTATGGATATTTATCAGATGCATGGTATAAAACCAAAAGAAACCTACTACGAAAAGGTGGAAAGGCCGACCGCGGAAGGGGCAGAGTACTTCTATAACTGCTACAAGTTAGTTGAAATCGCCGAAGAAGAATACATTGAGTGGAGGGATGGGGCTTTGAAGAGGATTAAGGATAAGGCTAAGGCAGAAAACAATAAAAGAGTAGAAGAAATAGCTACTCAAATTCTGAATAAGCTTTCTCAATAGGTGATATAGTTTAAAGAACTCGGGACAGAAAAGGAGGAGTGGATATGGCAAAAAAATTTTTAAAGGAGTCTATAATCCTATCACTGGTATTCCTTCTGGGCTGTGCTCCGACTCGGGTGAGGCCTTATGCTGAAAAGTACAAAGGTCCGAAAAAGAGAATTGCCGTTATTGATTTTGAAGTGAAGGTCCCGCGTGCTCACAGGAAGATTGGTTCAGGGATGGCGGAGATGCTTATTACCGCCTTACACGAAACGGGAGAGTTCGTTGTTGTGGAAAGAAAGGCGATTCGCGATATAATTAGGGAACAGGATTTAGGTGAGGCAGGAAGAGTGAGAAAAGAGACAGCATCAAGGATTGGTGATATATTGGGTGCTCAGGTTCTGGTGCGGGGAGCAGTTACTGAGTTTGAAGAGAAAGTCAGCCGTGGAGGAGTGGGTGGAGTTCTTCTAAAGAAGAAGACAGGAGCTGGCCTCACCACGACTACTGCTTATGTTGCCTGTGATATCCGTATGTACGATGCAACAACGGGAGTAATTCTGGAAGCCACAACTAAAGAGGCTAAGGCAAGGTCTGTGGGTGTAATCTTGGCTGGCGTTCTCAGGACGGGCAACATCCTTGGTGGAGGATTCTCTACTAAGACTCCATTGGGCAAGGCAACTCGCGGATGTATAGGGGAGATTGTAAATGCAATTGTGGAAAGAATGGAAACAGTTCCCTGGCAGGCTAAGATAGTCAAGGTGAGCGATGGTAAAGTCTATATTAATGTGGGAGCGAATGCCGGGATTAGAAAGGGAGAGGTCTTTGAGGTTTACAGAGTCGGCGAAGAGTTGATTGACCCTGATACAGGACTCAGCCTGGGCGCTGAAGAGACTTATGCAGGTAAGATAAAGATAAGAGAAGCAGAGAAGAAGTATGCTATCGCTACAATTCTGGAAGGAGAAAGGTTCCAGCGGGGTGATGTGGTGAGGATACCCTGATAATTATGATTTCAATGGATACAACAAACTTATTTAAAACCAGATTAAGTGAAAAAGACTTTGGCAAACTTGCCAGGATAAACAATCCCAAACTTCTGCAATTCGTTGCCAAGTATATAGAACTATGCAATCCTGATACTGTTTTTATCTGCACTGACTCAGCGGAAGACAGAATATATATCGAGCAGGAAGCGATAAGAACCGGTGAAGAGAGGATGCTTGCTGTGCCTGGACAGACTGTTCACTTTGATGGATATTATGACCAGGCAAGAGACAAAAAGAACACTAAGTACCTTTTATCTGAAGGTGCCGATTTAGGTCCAAATTTGAATCTAATTGATAAACAAGAGGGACTTAAAGAGATTAATACGATTCTTAAAGACATCATGAAAGGGCATAAGTTATATGTGCTTTTCTTTTGTTTGGGGCCTTGTGGTTCTGAGTTCTCCATACCCTGTATCCAGCTTACCGATTCGCCCTATGTTGCCCACAGTGAGCAGTTACTCTACCGGGGAGGCTATGAAGAGTTCGTTAGATTGGGTCCTTCTGACAGGTTCTTCAAGTTCGTCCATTCAGAAGGAGAACTGGAAAACAATGTGAGTAAGAATATCGAAAAACGCAGGATATACATTGATACTGAAGAAGACATCGTATATAGTATGAATACCCAGTATGGGGGTAACACAATAGGACTAAAAAAGCTGGCTATGCGACTGGCAATAAGTTTGGCGTCAAAGGAAGGCTGGTTAACAGAGCATATGTTTATTATGGGAGTGCACGGGCCCAATAACAGGGTTACTTACTTTACTGGTGCTTTTCCTTCTCTTTGCGGGAAAACGGCTACCGCATTATTAGAAAATGAGACCGTAGTGGGAGATGACATAGCTTATCTCAGAAATAAGGACGGTATGGTTCGTGCGGTCAATGTGGAGAAAGGAATTTTTGGCATAATTCAGAACGTGAATTCCGTAGACGACCCTGTATTATGGGGAGCACTAAACAGTCCGGGACAGATAATATTCTCCAATGTTCTGGTTACTGAAGAAGGTGGCACTTACTGGATTGGTAAGGAGGGAAAAGTTCCCCAACGGGGAATTAATTACTCAGGAGAATGGACACCAGGTAAAAAAGATACTAAAGGTCGTGAGATAACGCCATCACATCCCAATGCCCGGTTTACCGTTGAACTGAAACTTCTTAAGAATATGGATGGGGAAATCGACAATCCCGAAGGAGTAGTTATAGAAGGAATCGTGTATGGAGGCAGGGATCATGATACATGGGTCCCTGTGGAAGAATCCTTCGACTGGGTACATGGTATAATAACCAAAGGTGCAGGTCTGGAATCAGAGACTACAGCGGCAACCTTAGGTAAAGAAGGTGTCAGAAAACATAACCCCATGGCCAACTTAGATTTTCTTTCCATACATATTGCCAGGTACATACAGGATAATCTGAACTTTGGCAAGGGATTGAAAAAGTGCCCGGCTATCTTTTCTGTAAACTATTTCCTCAGAGATGCTAATGGGGAGTTTTTGAACAGCAAGGCTGACAAGAAGGTCTGGCTTAAGTGGATGGAGCTCCGTGTCCATAAGGAAGTGGAGGCAGTAGAAACTCCTACTGGTCTAATACCAAAGTATCAGGACCTCAAAAGACTTTTTAAGGAGGTTCTTAATAAGGATTACTCTGAAGATAGTTACAAGAAACAGTTTACTTTGAAGGTTAAGGAAAACCTGGCTAAGATTGATAGGTTAATGAATATTTATAAAAAGAAGGTTCCTGATACGCCGGACATAGTATTTAAAGTACTGGAAGAACAGAAACAAAGACTAAACAAAGCAAAAAATAAGAAATAGAGAAATTTCTCCTTCCCCCAAC
>JABUBO010000123.1_pt1 | contig 22697 bp, 14 predicted proteins | sample 7240361 | NCBI WGS metagenome assembly JABUBO01 (sample SAMN07256346, study PRJNA390944) | subsurface metagenome | isolation source: Methane hydrate marine sediment | place: Pacific Ocean: Eastern North Pacific, ODP site
AAAAATTAAATGAGGTGGATATTGCAGCATAAACAACTTGCAAAACTAACAACATGTTGGTTAGTTCTGCGAATTAAGTGCCTATACATAATGAAGCATATTGTTATAATTAAGAAATATAATAGAATCCTACGGGGTTTACCCCGTTGGATTTATTGATTTATCCTACGGGGTAAATTTCTGTTGTCTTACTGCTGCTGTGTCCAGGTAATTTTTGTATAATTCGTAAATCAACACCTGCTTCCAATAAATGAGTAGCAAACGAATATAAACGTTTGTTTTCGTTTTTTTCCATGATTTTCTTTTATTTTTACATAACCTGAAAAATTACTTCGTTCATCCGAACTTAGCAAAGTGATCTAATCGGAGATTTACTAATTTTCGGGATTAATTGAGAATTTATTACTGAACTTAAATGTTCAATATTCCAATATAATCGACTACAACTTAAGTTAATGACTAAACGATTTGTTTCGACTGATTAGTGACTAAAAATTATTCACATGAGTACAAAAAAAACAATACAAAAAACCATTTATGGAACCTTCCTTTTTATATTATGTTTTGTGTTTATCAACGGATCAGAAGCACAGAACACAGACCCTGGAATACTTACACTCGACCGCATTTTCACCGATCGTGAATTCACATCGGAAAGATTCGGTCCGGCCAGGTGGCTGGACGATGGCACTGGTTACACAACCCTGGAAGCCCCGGCTGACGGAGAAGGTCGGGACCTGGTAAAATATGATCCCAAAACCGGTAAACGCGAGATCCTTGTTTATGCCCGGCAACTGGTACCGGAAGGAAAAGGGAAGCCACTCAGGATCGCAAACTATGCCTGGTCACCTGGCGGCGACAAGCTGCTTGTCTTTACCAATACAAAACGGGTATGGCGGCAAAATACCAGGGGAGATTACTGGGTTTTGGACCTGAGTTCAGGAGGTTTAAAACAACTGGGAGCCTTTGCCAAACCTTCAACGTTAATGTTTGCGAAATTTTCTCCCGATGGGAAAAAAGCAGGATATGTGGTTGAAAATAATATTTATGTTGAAGACCTTCCTACTGGTAAAGTTATTCAACTCACCCATGACGGCTCAGAAACCCTGATAAACGGTACGTTCGACTGGGTATATGAAGAAGAGTTTTTCCTGCGCGATGGCTTCCGCTGGAGTCCTGACAGCCGGTTGATTGCATACTGGCAGCTCGATGCTTCAGGCGTTCGGGAATTCTACCTGATCAATAATACCGATTCATTATACTCCTATATCATACCCATACAATATCCGAAAGTGGGAGAGACCCTTTCGGCATGCCGGGTAGGCGTTATAAGTGCAAGTGGAGGTGAAACAATCTGGATGAAAGTGAAAGGTGATCCCAGGAATAACTATATAGCCCGTATGGAATGGGCAGCCGGTTCTGACGAGATCAATTTTCAATACATTAACAGACATCAGAATACCATTAAACTGATGTTGGGAAATGCCGGAACAGGTCAGGTAAATAATATATATACGGAAAAAGATGAAGCCTGGCTGGATGTTGTGGATGACCTTGTGTGGCTGAATGATGGCAAAGAGTTCACATGGGTGAGTGAAAGTACAGGATGGAGACATATCTATGTAATTTCCCGGGATGGGAAAACAGTTAGACCTGTAACCCATGGTGATTTTGATGTGATATCCATTCAGAATATTGATGAAAAAGGTGGGTATGTGCATTATATTGCTTCTCCGGATAATCCCACTCAACGCTATCTTTACCGGGTTAAACTATACGGGAAATCCATGCCCGAAAGGATTACACCGGTTGATCAATCCGGATCTCACAACTACCAGGTTTCGCCCGATTCCAAATGGGCCATTCATACATTTTCCAATACCACTACTCAAAGGACGATTGATCTAATCAGCCTTCCGAAACATAAACCGGTTCGTATGCTTGTTGATAATAAAGAATTGAAGGAAAAAATAGCACAATTGAAAATCAGACCGGTAGAATTCTTCAGGGTTGATATAGGTGATGGAGTTAAACTGGACGGCTGGATGATCAAACCCTACAATTTCGATCCTTCAAAAAAATACCCGGTGTTGTTTTACATTTACGGCGAACCAGCTGGACAAACCGTTCAGGATAGGCCTCCCAGCCTCTGGCACCTGATGCTGTCACAAAAAGGTTATATCATAATTAGTGTGGATAACAGGGGTACACCGGCTCCACGTGGACGGGATTGGAGAAAATGTGTTTATATGCAGATTGGCATCCTGTCATCGGCTGACCAGGCAAAAGCCGCAAAGATCATTTCGAAATGGGATTTTGTGGATGAGAACAGAATTGCTATTTGGGGATGGAGTGGGGGAGGTTCAGGTACCCTGAATGCCATACTCAGGTATCCGGATATTTATCATACCGGAATGTCCGTTGCCCCGGTACCTGATCAACGGTATTACGACGCTATTTACCAGGAACGGTATATGCGGACGCCAGAGGAAAATCCGGAAGGATTTGAAAAAGGATCGCCTGTAACCTTTGCTAAAAACCTGAAAGGGAATTTGTTAATTGTTCATGGTACCGGTGATGATAATGTTCATTACCAGGGAACAGAAACTCTTATTAACAAATTGATTAAATACAACAAGCATTTTACTATGATGGCGTATCCAAACCGGTCGCATGGGATCTATGAAGGAAAAGGTACAACAAGACACCTGTATGGTTTGCTCACAAGATACCTGTTGCAGAATATGCCGCCGGGACCGAAATAGAAAGGGAAAAGGAAATAAAAAAATGGAGAAGAGAAAAAAAAGAAAAATTAATAACCGCATCTAATCCTGGATGGATTTTTTTTGATGATCATGTTTGGGAAAAGTAAGTTTCCACTTTCTTAAATAATACAATTTGAAAAACAACAAGATTTCTCACCCCCGATCCTTCGACAGGCTCAGGATGACGGGGGATTCGAAATGACACTATTCAAAATTATTCTTCGGCTTCCAGTTCCTTCCCTAAAAAGTGCTTAAACCAAAACTGTACACATTCCCTTGTGGAATGCTTTCTCTTTGCACCTCCCCAACTGTGCCTGCCCCCTGGATATAGCATCAGCTCAAAATCCTTACCGAGATCCTCTAATTTGCTTACCAACTGGATGGTGTTCTGCATATGGACATTGTCATCCATGGTTCCGTGAGTTATCAGTAAAACCCCGTTATACTTATCGGCATGTGTCATCACCGATCCAAATTCATATCCTTCAGGATTTTGCCCGGGAGTATCCATATACCTTTCAGTATAGACATTATCATACAGCTTCCAATCGGTAACGGAGGAAGAAGCGATTCCGTGAGTGAAATAATCAGCGCCATAGGTCAGCGCCATGCAGGTTGTGTAACCACCATAACTGCCGCCCGTAATACCTACTTTGTCAAGATCAATAAATGGTTTTTCAAGCAACCATTTTACCGCCTCAATATAATCGTGCATCTCCCATTTACCCAGATTCCTGTGCATCAGTCCAACACCGGTCTTGCCAAAATGACCGGATGCCCGGTGGTCAACTGATATGGTTATTATTCCGTTCTGGGCATAATAATGTTCACTAAAACCACGCCTGAATGAATTCCTGACCCTAGCCGAATTGGGTCCTCCGTATATCGAGAACCGCACAGGGTATTTCTTGTTTTCATCGAAATCAGGCGGCAGGATCCATATTGCCGGAAGATCGTAACCGTCACTCGTTGGAATGGTGAAAAGTTCAACCTTGCCCAAATTGTATTCATCTATTACCGGGAGCCTGGAATCACCCAACAAACGGACTGATTTTCCCCTGATTGTGAATAATTCCATTTTTGTAGGTTGGATAATGTTGCTATAGGTATCGTAAAAATATTTCCCTCCGGGAGATACTGAAACCCGATGAGTGCCGGGTACGGAGGTCAGTTTTTTCAATCCTTTACCGTCAAGCCTGATCTGAAATAGATGATTTTCAGTTGAGTTGCCTCCTGTACCTGTGAAATAAACGGTTTTTGTTTTTTCCACCACCCTGGAAATTCCGGTCACTCTCCAATCCAGGTCTGTTACCTTACTTATCAGGTTCCCCTTCAGGTCGTAATACAACAGGTTTCTCCATCCGCCGGCATCGGTTCTTACCAAAAATCCACCGCCGTCTTTGAAGAAATACAGATCCTCGAAAAATTCAACCCAGGTATCCTGCTTTTCATTATATACCTCTGTTTTTTCACCTGTTTTCGGATCAACCGAATATAAGATAATATTATCCTGATCGCGATTCATATACTGGTAAATAAGCCGTTTTGAATCGGGTGTCCAGAATGGCCAGGCAACATACCGGTCGATCCCTTCGCTGGTATCGAGCCAAACGGTTTTGCCGGTTTCAAGATGGACAACTCCAAGCTGCACTTCCGGATTTGGATCCCCGGCTTTGGGGTAATGAGCAACTTCAAGCTCTCCATGAACTCCTTCTGCCCGGAACAGTGTAAATTCCGGAACCGGACTATCGTCAAAACGGAGGTAGGCAATTTTTTTACTGTCGGGTGACCACCAGAAGGCCCTGTAACGGGATGCCCTGCCTAAAATCTCTTCGTAATAAACCCAGGATGCCCATCCGTTATATACAACATCCGACCCGTCGTTTGTCAGCCGAATTTCTTTTCCCGATTCAATATCAAGAGAAAATAAATCATTTTCACGTGTGAAGGCAATTTTGTTACCGTCAGGGGAGAAAGTAATGTTCTTATCATCCGAACCTGAAAATGTAAGCTGTTTTAATTTTTTATCGGGAATGCTAAAATAATATAGGTTCTTGTCTTTTGTAAAGATGTATTTTTGAAAATCATTTGTTCTGGTTGTACTTCGTTGAAAGTTAAAATCTTCCGGGATAAGGCCTTCATATTCACAATAATCCAGGTAAATGCTTTCCTCTCCTGTTGCAACAGACACTTTATAGATAACCTGCGAATCATCTACTATTTTCCGCTCGAGGTAATATTCATCATCGAGCCAACCGGTTATCCGTGGGAGAGGGGCAGTTAAACGTGGTTCTCCGAACCCGAAAGCCTGTTTACAGGTGAAGTTCTTTTTTTGCTGGAAAGCATTAAGAGGGAAAAGAAAAAGAATTAGCAGGATCAAACAAAAGGTATTGATTTTCTTGCTGTTCATTATTGTAAGAATTGATTGTAACAAAAATTATAAGAATTAAGAATATTGCTTCTTCTTAATCATTATACCTTCAATTTCTTCTCAATCTCATCAATCTGGAGTCTGAAGTGTTTATCGGTATCGATCAGGTTATTTACGGTTTTACAGGAATGAAGAACGGTAGCGTGGTCCTTTCCCCCGATCCTTGATCCGATGGTAGCAAGCGATGACTTGGTGAGGTTTTTAGAGAAAAACATAGCAACCTGGCGAGCCTGAACAATTTCCCTTTTACGGGTAGTGCTCTGAACTAGGTCAATCGGAATATTGAAATAATCACAAACAATCTTCTGAATGTAATCGATAGAGATTTCCCGTTTGGTGTTTTTAATCAGCTTATCGATCATTTGCCTGGCAAGCTCAAGAGTAATCTCTTTTTTATTCAGGGTCGATTGGGCAAGCAGAGATATTAAGGCTCCTTCCAGTTCCCTTATGTTGTTTGTAATATGGGTGGCAATGTATTCCAATACTTCTTCGGGCAATTCGATACCGTCATTGTAAGCTTTCTTTTGCAGAATTGCCATGCGAGTTTCATAATCGGGTGATTGGAGATCGGCATTCAATCCCCATTTAAACCTCGAGAGAAGTCGTTGCTCAATTCCCTGAAGTTCGACAGGTGGTTTATCGGAAGTAAGGATCAATTGCTTTCCTGATTGATGCAGGTGATTAAATATATGGAAGAAAATATCCTGTGTCTTTTCCTTACCTGCAAACTCATGTACATCATCAAGGATTAATACATCGATCATTTGATAGAAATGCAGGAAGTCGTTTTTGTTATTATTCCTGATCGATTCAACGAACTGGGTTTGGAACTTATTTGCATTTACATATAAAACCGTTAATTCCGGAAATTTCTCCTTGGAATGGATACCAATTGCCTGTGCAAGGTGGGTTTTACCCAGCCCAGATTCGCCATAAATTAATAAGGGATTAAAAGCGGTTTTTCCGGGCTTATTCCCTACAGCATATCCTGCTGAACGGGCAAGGCGGTTGCATTCACCCTCAATGAAATTGTTGAATGAATAATCGGGATTCAGCCTTGAATCAATGTGTAATTTTTTTATTCCGGGAATAACAAACGGATTCTTAATGGGTATCTCCTCGGTTTCAAGAGGTACTGATACCGGCCGGTTCCGTAAATCACTTTTATTTTTGGTAGGTAATTTTATCGTATAAGGCTTGTTGGAAAAAATATTGTTTTCCATAACAATATTGTATTCCAGCTTCGCATCCTGACCAAGCTCCTTTCTGAGCGTTTTTCGAAGAATTTCAATATATTGTTCTTCAAGATATTCATAGAAAAATGGACTAGGAACCTGGATGGTTAAAATATTGTTTTCAATCTTTAAAGGAATGATAGGTTCGAACCATGTACGAAAACTAATGGAGGGAACATTGTCCTTTATCACTTTTAAACAATTACTCCAAATTTCTTGATGCGAATTGTTCATTTATTAATTCGAATTTGGATTTTTTTTGAATTATTTTCGAACTACAATTTTGTTAAAAAATAAATAAAAAAAAAATTAATTTTTACTTGACTTTCTCAAAAAAAATATATGGATTTTATAATCAATGTTTTAAAGGGCGAAAATAAATAAAAAAAAATAATTTTTTTTTTAAAATGTTGATAAATAGCAGATTAAGCATATCCCTCTTTAAAAAATTGTTACTTAAATATTTACTCAATATTAATTGAAGTAAAAATCAATAAACCGTAATTATTAGAAAAAATTCGTCAAAATTTTATATGCTTTTGTCAAAAAAAAAATCGGGTATCGGCAGAAATTTGAAAATATTATTACGGAATGACAAATTTAGCCCACTTGTTTTAGCTCATTTTATTTTTTCCCCTTCTTCATCCACAATTACGGTCTTCCCCAAATCGAACACAGAAAAGTGAACGTATCGTTTTGGATTCTCTCTCATATCCCGAAGCAACTTGTCAAGCTCGCCTACTGCTGCCTCAAGGTTATAATATAAGGTGTCATTTTTCATCAGCATACCAATAGATCCCTTTCCTGCATTAATGTCTTCAAGTATAATATTCATCTGTGCCAGGGTATTGTCAAGGTTTTCGATGGTAGATTTAAAATTTGAACTGGCAAGTGAATCGCTAACCGATGAAAAATTCTTCAGGATATTCGTTAATTCGTCATTATTAGCCCGTAAGTTTGAAGAAATGGATTCGACATTCGAGATAATCCTTGCCAGGCGTCCTTCCTCATTGGTTAGAAGGGTATCCAATGTATAGGTTGAACGCTGCAGATTCGAGATTGTAGCAACAATATGCTCAAAGCTTTTTGAAAAGTCATCCCTGAAATCTTCGTTAAAGGTGTTTTGAATAACGGAAAGAACAGAATCAATGGACAACATCAGGTTTTCAGCTTTGTTTTTCAAAGGCAACATTTGAATACTTACCTGCTCCTGCAAACTACCTTCAATATCACCAATCAGGGTGTCGCCCGGTTGGTGGAATTCATCCGATTCAGCCAGGTTTATTCTGATTGCTTTTGTTCCCATCAGATCGGCACTGAAAATTTGGGCAACTGTATTCAGAGGCAGATCAAATTTTTCTTCCATTAAGATCTGAACACTCAATCTGCCTGAAAGGTCGGGTAGAAAATGTATTTCGTTCACAAGTCCTATCTTATATCCACTAAGCAGAACAGCTCCCGATTCTTCAAGTCCATCGATCTTATTATATATTATGGTATAGGTTCTTGCATATTTCAGGATGTTCTTACCCTTCATAAAATGAAAGGTCCATATAAAAGCTGCAATGGTAATTAAACCTATAAATCCTATTTTAGCTTCTTTAGGTATTTTCATCATGGTCCGTCAATTTCTTGCCAAATAAATTTAGTAATTTATTTCATCTAATGCTTCTTTAAGAGGAATTATTTTATCATTTTTTACCGCAATGATAAACGCATCGGGGAAATATTCCTTTATTTTTTCCCTGTATTCAAGAATGTCTTTATATTTTATCTCATTACCCACCACATATTTAAATGTCTTGTTTACTTTAATTTCTTGTACATTTTTAAGGCCCTTAAAATAATCAGAATTCACGAGTATTTGTTTCCTCGAGGAGGATATCTGAACTTTGAATCTGATCTCTTCCTCACTACTTGTGATTGCCTTGGAGAAATCACTCTTGCTTTCGATCGAGGCTTTATAATCCCTGAAAGCACGAAAGATGGCGGAAGCAATATAATCCTGTCCTTGTCTTGAGGTGAGAAACTTTTCTTCATTCAAATTTGAAATAAACCCCATTTCAACCAATACACTGGGCATAGTGGTTTTCCAAAGAACCAAAAAACCGGCCTGTTTAACGCCACGGTCAGCACGATTGACTCTTTCCCTGAATTGACTCTGTACAAATGAAGCAAACTCGAGACTTTGTTCCAAAAAAGTATTTTGAATTAGTGAAAAGATAATAAACGACTCAGCTGAATTGGGATCATATCCTTCATACCGGGTAGTATAATCGCTTTCAAAAGCAATTACCGAGTTCTCCAGTTTTGCCACTTCAAGGTTTTGGGCATCAGTATGAAGTCCCATTACATAGGTTTCGGTCCCATATGCATAAAGGCTTTTGTTAAAGTTTGCATGAAGTGATATAAACAGATCGGCTTTGTTTTTATTGGCTATATCAGCGCGTTTATGGAGTTCAATAAACTTGTCGGTGTTCCGGGTATAAACAACCTGCACATCATCGAAGGATTCTTCTATATACTTACCAAGCTTTAGCCCAATGGTAAGCACAATATCTTTCTCATAACTTTTCTTGCCAAGTGCTCCGGGGTCTCTTCCGCCATGTCCCGGATCGATCACAACTGTCTTTAATTTGTATTTTGTGGTCTCGTCATCAAAAGCAAAATTTGTTACTGATAAAAAAATGCTGACAAAAACAAGAAAGAACAGGATAAACCGTTTAAGCTTAAAAAAAATGACATTTATGTATTTGGTCATTATTTGAAATTTAAATTTTTAATTAGCTTTGCCCTTATACCCGAAATACTTTTCAGGAAGGAACGGTTTTTGCTGCTATTAAAACTAAAACCACACAAAAGTAGTATATAAAAGTTGTATTTTAAATCATGCCCCTGGGTTTTATTGTTTTTTTTCCGGGTAATTTCTCTGATGAATTTAATTGCCCAGGAACCACTGTATTTAACCGATTCCATTCCGCCACCTGTAGATACAATAAAAGTTGATACCTTTTCCACAGATACTGCTTCCTCCACAAGTACTTTTATCGATGCCCCGATTGATTACCAAGCTGTTGATTCCATGATTTATGATGTAAAAGAACATAAGGTCTATCTGTTTGGAGATGCTGAGGTGAACTACCAGGATATTGAGTTAAAAGCAGCTTATATTATACTGGATATGACGAACGATGAGGTTTTTGCCACATTTGTTAAAGATAGCCTGGGTAAGGAAATAGGAAGACCTGTTTTCAAGGAAGGACGTGAAACGTTCGAATCGAAAATACTTACCTATAATTTCAAAACCAGAAGAGGGATCATTAAAAATATTTTCACGGAACAGGAAGGAGGGTATCTTCACAGCGAAAAAACCAAAAAGCATGAGGATGGAGAAATACATCTGAAGAAAGGAAAGTATACTACTTGTGATGCGGAATATCCTCATTTTTATATCGCATTAAGCAAGGCCAAGGTAATTCCTGACGATAAGATAATATCCGGACCGGCATATCTGGTTGTTGAGGATATCCCATTGCCATTTGTTATGCCTTTCGGTTTTTTTCCAAATCAGAAAGGCAGGGCGTCAGGCGTTATTATCCCGGAATACGGTGAGGAAAAAAATCGTGGATTTTTTTTCCGGCAGGGGGGATGGTATTTTGCCCTGAATGACTACTTTGACCTGAGAATACTGGGCGACATTTATACAAAAGGGACATATGGGTTTAACGTATCCTCGAATTACAAAAAACGGTATAAGTTTGGCGGAAATGTAAGTATCAGGTATTACAAAAATGTATCAGGTGAACGGATCCTTCAAACGGATAAAATCACAAAAGACTATTCAATCAGGTGGTCACACCGGCAGGATGCAAAGGCTAGTCCAAACAGCACTTTTGGTGCAAGTGTGAATATGAGTACAAGCAAGTATGATCAAAATCATTCACGAAGCGCCACTGAATATCTCAGAGGTCAGAAAAGTTCAAGTATTTCTTTTTCAAAACGCTGGCCAAATTCGCCCTTTAATTTTGCAACAAGTTTAAGCCATTCCCAAAATAATCAAACCGGGAATGTAAGCCTGAATTTTCCCAAAGCTACCTTTAATATGAGCCGGCAATATCCCTTTAAACGAAAAAAAAGGGTTGGGAGCGCCAAATGGTATGAAAACATCGAGATCAGTTATTCGTCGAAATTAGATAACCAGATAAGGACAATTGATACTCTTTTGTTTTCATCGGCAGTGTTTGATGACATGAAAAACGGCTACCAGCACGATATTCCCATCTCAACGCAATTCCGTCCGTTCAATAATTTTTCCATTTCTCCTCAGTTACGGTACACCGGTGTACTGTATACTAGTCAAATTGATAAACACTTCGTGGATTATTATGATCCGGATCTGGATTCAACATATGCCATTGTGGTTACCGATACAATAAAAGGGTTGAAATACGCTCACGCCTACTTGCCTTCCATTTCTTTTACGCTTAATCCTAAGATATATGGGTTCTTTCAGTTATCGGAAGGATTTCAAAAGAAATATCCGAACTTCCCAATTGAGGCTGTCAGACATGTAATAACTCCTTCTGTTTCTTTCTCGTTCACCCCTGATATGAGCGATTATACTCCTAATTATTACAGGCCGGAACCAGGTGATACAACCGGTAAAACATATTCCATATTCGATAAGGTCGGACTATACAATACACCAACACTACGGGGCAGGAGTGGAGTAGTTAATTTTTCGCTGACGAATAACCTTGAAATGAAGGTGAAAAGCAGGAAGGATACCACGCAGGATTCAAAAAAGGTTAAATTACTGGAAAGCCTGTCTTTTGGTACAAGCTATAATGTTTATGCCGATTCGCTCAACTGGGCACCGGTTTCAATGCGCGGACGGACACGGTTGTTTAACACAGTAAATATTAGTTTTGGAGGTTCTTTCGATCCATATGCAATTAACGAGAATGGCAGAAGGATTAATACCTTTGAATTTGAAAAGACCGGTAAGCTCTTTAGATTTACAAGGTTTAACTTTTCAGTTGATTTCAGATTGAAATCCAATGCAAGTACGGGAGGCAGCAGAGGAGGGCAGGGTGCCCCGGGTCAACAGATTGTTGGTAAAGACGGGCAACCATCAGAAGATGAGTTTACGATGTTCGTTGATGAATATGCCGATTTCAGCGTGCCGTGGAACCTTTCAATCCGGTATAATTATAACTATTCAAAATCAGGGTTTAAAAAGAATATAACACAAACATTTAACTTTTCAGGAAGCGTTACGTTAACCCGCAAATGGAGTATAGGTTTCAATTCCGGCTGGGATTTCAGAAACAAAAAGCTCTCTTACACTTCGATAAACTTCAGCCGCGATCTGCATTGCTGGCAGATGGCATTATCATGGATACCCCTTGGAAACCATCAAAGTTACACCTTCAGGATCAATGCGAAGGCATCTATCCTGAGGGATCTGAAATATGAAAAACGAAAGAGTTGGTATGATAGAAATTAAATATTAATGTATATGAAAAAAGTAATTCACACTCAAAAAGCACCTAAAGCCGTTGGGCCTTACAGTCAAGCGATTGAAATTAATGGCATCTTGTTCATTTCAGGACAGATCCCGGTTAATCCCGAAACCGGTGAAATTGTTAAAGGTGGAATCAGGGAACAAACCGAACAGGTTTTAAAGAATATTGAAAACATCCTTTTCGCTGCAGGTTATACCAGGGATGATGTTGTAAAATCGACCTGTCTGCTGGATAATATGGATATTTTCCAGGATATGAATGAAGTATACAGTGGGTTTTATTTAAAGGATCCTCCTGCCCGGGCTGCGTTTGGGGTTGTAAAGCTTCCCCTGGGGGTAATGATTGAAATAGAGACAGTTGCGATGAAATAATTAACAGGGCAAAGTAACCTATTCTGAAACAATTTCAAATTTTATCTCAACTTCAACCTCGCGGTGTAGCTTGATGTTTGCCACATATTTCCCAATTTCCTTAATTGGGTCGTCCTTGAGGGTGATTTTTTTTCGATCAATCTCAAAACCTGCTTTTTTCAGTACTTCAGATATTTGTATCGGGTTCACTGATCCAAAGATTTTTCCCTTTGTGCTGGTTTTTGCACCGATGGTCAGGGAAATATCTTCCATTTTTTTTGCCTGATCCAAAGCTTCATTTTTGATTTTTTCTTCTTTATGTGCTCTTTGTCTTAAATTCTCAGCATGGATCTTCCGCGTTGTTGCTGTAGCCAGTATCGCGAATCCTTTAGGGATTAAAAAATTCCTGCCATACCCGTCCTTTACAGTAATAATATCATCTTTATGCCCCAATCCAGGGAAATCGTCTTTTAAAATAATATCCATCTCTAATCCTCCTGTTATTTGAACATATCGGTTACATAAGGCAGCAATGCCAAATGACGTGCCCTTTTAACCGCTTGTGCTACTTTCCGTTGATACTTTAATGATGTACCTGTAAGTCTCCTGGGCAGAATCTTTCCCTGGTCATTCAGAAATTTTTTTAAAAATTCAGGGTCCTTATAATCGATATACTTTATCCTGTTCTTTTGGAACCGGCAAAATTTTTTCCTTTTAATTTCTACTGTTGGTGGTGTTAAATACCTTATTTCTGATTCGTTTTGTGCCATGACCTATTCCTCCACTTGTTTTTCTTTCTTCTTAAGCTTCCTTTTCTTTTCGCTGTACTGAACAGAGTATTTGTCCATTCTAAAGGTTAAGAAGCGGATTATTCTTTCATCTCTTCTGTACTGAATTTCGAGTTTCTCAATTAGCTCACCTTCCGATTTAAACTCGATTAGATAATAAAAACCCGTGGACTTTTTTTGAATGGGATAGGCCAGTTTTCTTAGCCCCCAATTCTCTTCATGGACGATCGTGCCTCCATTATCCGTTATGATTTTTTTAAATTTCTTTACCGCTTCCTTCATCTGAGATTCAGACAAAACGGGAGTTGCAATGAAAACGGTTTCGTACTGATTTGTCATATTCTATTGGTTTTCTCAAAGAGATTTATTTGGCTCGCAAAAATAGAGTTTTTTTTATTGTAAACCAAAATATATTTTTATCCGCTAAAATTTCGTTTCTCTTTAAGTATATTTGCAGGAATGGTGTGAGGGGTATAATATATCCGACACTTCTCAACGACACCTGAAGTATAACAAGTAATGAATTATGGAGAACTTTATTGTATCGGCAAGGAAGTACAGGCCAACAACTTTTGATTCGGTCGTTGGCCAGGAATACGTTACAAAAACATTAAAAAATGCAATTAAAATAAATCATCTGGCTCAGGCTTATTTATTCTGTGGCCCCAGGGGAGTTGGTAAAACGACTTGTGCCAGGATATTTGCAAAAACAATTAATTGTCAGAATATTACTGAAGATGGGGAAGCCTGTAATGCCTGTGAATCCTGTCTTTCGTTTAACGAACTCCGATCGTATAATATTCATGAACTTGACGCTGCTTCGAACAATTCAGTTGAAGATATCAGAAGTTTAACCGACCAGGTACGAATACCACCTCAGATCGGGAAATTTAGCATATACATTATCGATGAAGTTCATATGCTATCCGCTTCAGCATTTAATGCATTCCTGAAAACACTCGAAGAACCTCCAAAGCATGCAATTTTTATTTTGGCTACCACCGAAAAACAAAAGATAATCCCTACCATACTTTCGCGTTGTCAGATATTTGATTTTAGCAGGATCAAGGTACATGAGATCGTTGATTATTTGATGTATGTATCACAACAGGAGGGTGTGAATGCCGAACCAGATGCACTTAATATTATTGCGCAGAAAGCTGATGGTGCAATGCGTGATGCCTTGTCAATCTTCGACCAGTTGGTAAGCTTTTCCGGGAAAAATATTACGTATAAAGATGTACTGGAAAACCTGAATGTACTGGATTATGCGTATTATTTCAAAGTGACGAATGCCTGTCTTGAAAATAATGTATCAGAATGTCTTATGATTTTCAATGATATCCTGGAGAATGGATTTGACGGTCATCACTTCATAACCGGGCTAAGCAGTCATTTTCGCGATTTGCTGGTTTGTAAGGATCAGGTTACTCTTCAATTGCTCGAAGTGGGCGGTTCAATGAAAGATAAATACAGGGATCAATCTGTAAAATGCACTTCTTATTTTCTTTACAAAGCATTGGAGGTATGCAGCAATACCGATATTTATTATAAAGGAAGCAACAACCAAAGGCTTCATATAGAACTTGCCCTGGTGAAGCTTTGCCGGATTTTAATATCAGAAGAACCTTTAGAAAAAAAAGAAATTCCTCAAAAAAAAACGGATACAGAATTTAAAGAAAAACCAGATACAGCATCAGACTCCAGTCCTGATCCTGAGTCAAAGACAGAACCTGATATTCCTGAGATCAGGGAAGAAGATAATAAAGATTTTGCAACGGTCAACGAATCTACACAAAAGAAATTCACACCAACAACAACATCCATAAAGGATGCCATTAAAAGCGCTGTGAAAAAAGAAAAGAAACCGGAAGGGAATGAAGAACCGGCGAAAGTGGCAGACAATGGGTCCGGATATGAAAATATTGCAGCAAACGGTTTTACTCAGGATGCCCTGTTGGAAAAATGGCAAAACTATGCACAAAAAATCAAGAATGACAAACCACGTTTGTTTACTACCCTGAAATCCCAGTTGCCCGCCCTGAAAAATGATTATAACATTGAAGTGGAAATGAACAATGGGGCACAAATGGATCAATTCGACAAGGAACTAAAACTTGATCTTACCAATTATTTGAGGACCGAACTTAATAACCACAAAATAAATATATTTACCTATCTGATTAAAGAAGAGAAAACAAAAAACAATCTCTATACAGACGAAGATAAATTCAAACACCTTACAAAAAAAAACCCGAACCTTGGCGAATTAAAACAAAAGTTCAATCTCGATTTTGAGTGACTCGAAACCCTGTTCAACCCCTCACTTATTATGATATTACCCACTAACAAATATACATTTGTTGGCAGAGGGAATTGTTTTTTCTATTTTAGCAATCGATTGAAAAAAAGTAAATAATAAAAATAAAATTATGGAAGGAGAAAAAATTACGATTCAAAATCATGTTCTGCAGATTCCGGATTTTCCGGTTATACCTTTTATTGAAGGTGATGGTACCGGACCTGATATTTGGGCAGCTTCAGTCAGGGTTTTTAATGCAGCAGTGGAAAAAGCATACCAGGGCAAGAGGAAAATTATGTGGAAAGAGATCTTTGCTGGTGAAAAATCATTTAAGCGGTCGGGCGAATGGTTACCCCAGGAAACTCTTGATACAATTTTAGAGTATATTGTTGCAATAAAGGGTCCGTTAACCACTCCTGTCGGAGGAGGAATTCGTTCATTAAATGTAGCTCTCCGGCAGAAGCTGGATTTATATGTTTGTCTCAGACCGGTTCGTTACTATGAGGGTGTGCCTTCTCCGGTAAAAGACCCATCAACAACGGACATGGTTATTTTCAGAGAAAATTCAGAGGATATATATGCCGGAATAGAATGGATGCAGGGTACAAGCGAAGTGGATAAAGTTTTGCATTTCATGACTGAAGAAATGGGGGTTACAAAAATACGCTTTCCTGAAACATCTTCTATTGGGATAAAACCGGTTTCAATTGAAGGTACAGAACGGTTGATGCGGGCTGCAATCAATTACGCCATCGAACATAATCTCCCGTCGGTGACCCTTGTACATAAAGGTAATATAATGAAATTTACTGAGGGACAGTTTAAATTATGGGGTTATGCCCTGGCTGAGAGGGAATTTCCCGATCAGGTTTTTACATGGCTGCAATATGACAGAATTAAAGAAAAAGAAGGTGTTGAGGTAGCTAATAAAGCTCAATCTGAAGCGCTGGCCAGCGGTAAGATTTTAATAAAGGATTTCATTGCCGATGCCTTTCTGCAACAAATTCTGACCCGGCCCACTGAATATTCGGTAATTGCCACCATGAACCTTAACGGCGATTATATCTCCGATGCTCTTGCTGCCATAGTTGGCGGTATTGGAATTGCCCCGGGTGCCAATATCAATTATGAAACCGGTCACGCGATCTTTGAAGCAACCCATGGCACAGCTCCCAAATATACCGGCCAGGATAAGGTTAATCCGGGATCGTTAATTTTATCCGGTGTGATGATGCTGGAGTATATGGGCTGGAAAGAAGCTGGAGACCTTATCATAAAGGGACTTAAACAAGCCATTGCCAATAAAAAGGTAACCTACGATTTCGAAAGGCTTATGGAAGGAGCAACAAAACTGAAATGCTCAGAGTTTGGAGATGAGATTATTAAGAACATGAATTAAGAACATAGCTTCGCAAATTTGCGAAGCTATGTTCTTATTATTTGTTTTTACCGGAGAATAAATTATAATTAACCCCGACAGGGTTTTTACCCCTGTCGGGGTTACTAATTTAATCGATCATTACCTTTATAGTTACCACTTTTTGATCAATGATTAGTTTCAGAATATATAAACCTTGTGCAGCATTTTTAAGGTTTATATTCCTTGTATCATTTCGAGTCATTTTTTCTATATATTCTGAATAGACCATTTGACCATTTATATTATATACTTTCAACAGAATATTTTTAGGTTCATCCAGATTGAGACTCAGATCGAAAGTTCCTTCATTTGGGTTGGGATAAATGGTTACCAGGTTATCCTCAGGCCTACCGGTTTCGGGGAATGAAATACTTAGTGGTGAATCCCAGTAAATAAGATTAAATGATCCCACGGCACCTCCGGCTGAACCATCTACCTGAACCCAATAGGTTTTACCTTCGGTTAGTCCGGTTATTTCCGCAATAGCAGCTGCATATCCCTCACTTTCATCATGATAATCATCGTTTGCAGCCAGCAAAGTATAAATACCAAACAGTATACTGTCATAAGCCGGAGAATCATAAACAGCTATCTGGTTGTCCATTCCTTCCGAATCGATGGAAATAATACCGGATGCAGGTCCCGTGAATTTAAACCACACTGAGTTTTGTAAACCGCCTTCTTCGCACCATTTCATAGGTACATTGCATGAATTTGCATTACTTGGAGGGAAGGGCTCATTTGGCTGAACAGTAGCATATTGATTGGTATAGGGACCATTTGTTCCAAATACAAGCTCTATAGCATTGCAAACATCATCATACGGTGGCGGAGGATTAATAACTAAGGTTACTGAAACCGTGTCATAACAGGTGCCCTGACTTGCCGTTACCTTGTATGTAGTTGTCGTGACGGGTCTTGCAATAACCACCGGTCCGGAGGTTGTATCAAGTCCTGTGGAAGGCGTCCATGAGTATACCGAAGCTCCGCTTGCTTCAAGAATTACTTCATCATATTTCTTAAGTCCGGTAATATCAGATGTTGTTAATGAAATATCAAAGTTATCAACAACCCTAACATAATTTACTTTAGTGATTGTATCGGAATCACCACCTTTATACGCAATCAGACTTATGGTTTTGTCTCCTGCTGAAGTGTAGCTTACTTCGACTTCCGGGTCTGTAGAAGAGGTGGGTGCAGCATCCAGTCCGAAATCCCATTTTAAACTGTCAAGTCCAGGTGATGACAGGTTGTTAAACGTTATTTTGCTGCCAAGGCAAACTGAATTATAGTTTGCCGCAAACTCTGCAAACAGGGGAGGAGTTGAAGGGGTATAAAGTTCAGATTCCCATAAACCCCTTCCGTAAGTGCCTGCCCTTATTATGCTATCAGGATAATAGATCTCCAGCTCATTAACGATGACGTTGGGCAATCCTTCACTGAAATCGATCCATTCATCCATACTTTTATTCCTGTAATAAACGCCCAGATCCGTACCGGCATAAACGCCCATATTCGAATTGTTTTCATAAACAATACAATTTACCGGTACATTGGGCAACCCATCGGTATAATTTTCCCATGAGGTTCCGCCATCATTTGAAGTAAAGACTTTCTTGTTAAGGATATAACCACTGAAAGTCACCCATATCTTATTCGGATCATGCTGGGAAACCGTAAGATATGTAATGTTTACATAAGGTAATCCGGGCAGGGGATCAGTCCACGAATTACCACCATCGGTTGTACGCCATATCTTTTGCATCGTTGCAGCATAAATATAATCAGGATTTGAAGGAGATATGGCAATTGATCTGAAAAGAAGCTCCCCTGAAAGATTTGTCGCAATAGAATCCCATGCAGAGCCGCGATTTATGGACCTATATATGTTTTTAAATCCCGCATAGATAATATTCGGGTAATGGGGATGCATAATAAACGGAGTGATCCATGCACCATCCGGAGATCCCTCAGGTTTAATATACCGGAGATTTAAACCACCGTCACTCGAATAGAACATATTGCCATACTGAAATGAAGAATATATAGTGTTCGTATCGGAATAATCGACAATGCATTCCATGCCGTCGCCACCCAGAACAACTTTCCACTTGCCCGATTTATACTGGATCGTACTGTTATCCTGGCTTCCCATCAACACCAGATCACGTTTTGTGGCAGATGATCCGATCCGGTATATCTGAAGGATTTCCAACCCGTCAGTGATATCAACCCAGGTTTTTCCGCCATCGTAAGTTTTATCTATTCCGCCATCATGACCGGAAAATAAAGTGCCGGTTTCCGGGTGATATTTAAGAATATGATGATCAACATGAACGTATGGTCCGTAAACAGTCCCGTAGATTCTTGGGTAACCATTTGTTTTCAGCATCCATGTTTTTCCGCCGTCGGTTGATTTCCAGATATTGATTCCCCCAACATAAATTTCATTGGTGTCTTTGGGAGAGGCGGCTATCGATAAATCATACCATCCCTGTCCACCTGAATTATTGCCAAACGGATCGCTTGCCAGTATATTTTTATAGCTAGCCATTGTATTTTCCCAGTTTACACCAGAATCCGTTGATTTGTAAATAGCATTAAGTCCTCCGTTATTTGCATTACTGCACAGGGCATATACAATACTCGAATCAGCAGGAGTTACAGCTAATTCAATACGGTTTATATTTGAAATTTCAATTCCACTTGACGATACTACACTGAACGAGGATCCACCGTCAGTAGACTTGTATATCCACGCATTTCCACCATAAGTAAATTTTGCAGCATATATTACGGATGGATCGCCCGGTTTAAATTCAAGATCTTTGTAATGACCTGTAATTCCATCGGCTTTTACCCAGTTACCTCCACCGTCATTACTGCGGTATATGCCATCATCCCTGGCAGCTATCAGAATATCTGTGTTGTCAGGATTGATCAATAACCGGTTTACCAGGTTAATGTCATTCTGATCGAAGCTCAGACCTGTTGTATTCCATGTTTCACCACCATCAATAGATTTCAGGATACCGGCAGAATAGATGGCATGTGCATCCCGGTCGCCCGTTGCAATATAAATAATATCCGGATTACCAGGGTCCAATACAATATCAGAAATCCCTAAAGATGGCAGGTCATCCGTTTTGGTATACCATGTATTTCCTCCATTTATTGTTTTCCATAATCCTCCGGTAGGTGATCCTACCCATATAATGTTGATATCGGACGGATGAAATGCGATACAATCAATTCTTCCGGATCCGAGAACTTCATCTGTATCAATGTATCTTGAAGATTCAACAGGACCAAGCAGTGTCCAGTTCCCCCCGGCAGATTTTGTCTTACTTAATTGTTGTTTCTTAGTGCTCTCTTCCCATAAAATATGGTTTGGGATTTTCCATTCACCCCAAATTCTTTGTTCCATAAACCATTCCCAACGTTTGAAAGGATTGTAACCGTGGCCTTTTTCGATTTCACGGTCTTTCCAGTAATTTTTAAACGCTTTCTGAATTTCAACAAACCTGGCCGAATCATCTATCGATTTTAAGGAAGAAATATTCTCCATCCATGGCTGACTAAAAGCATGAATGGCAGGAATAAGCATCAGAAGGATAAAGTAAAAAATTTTTCGCATGAGTTATGTATTGGTTTTTTTATATAACCTGCATTATTACTTAAGTGAGCTCGTTTTACCCGGTTCATGCAGGAGTTTGAACTTTAAACCTTGAACACCTGATTAATTTATGAACCGGAACACCTGCCTGTCCTTCCTGCCGGCAGGAAGGCGGAAGGAAAGGAGTGAAGCTCATCGAAGGTAATTAATCAGGATAAGTCTTTCCTTACAAAATTAAATATATTTTCTATAAAGAGTGAATTTATTCTTATTAACCTGTTAATATGTCGTACCGAATAATCAGGGCACGACTTTTGTAACCGCTATTAGAATAAGAAATGGCTGAGTTGCCAAAATCATTCAAAATACTTTAACTTTGTAAACCCGGTTAATTTACGAAGTAATAATTAGCAGGGCATATTGTCGAAAACTAAATAAATCCATAAAAGAATTTAGATAATGAGCGCAATCAGTGGAGTACTGGGAAAGATCTTCGGAAACAAATATGAAAAGGATCTCAGGGAGCTTACCCCATATGTTCAAAAAATAAATGTAGAGTATGAAAAGATCGAAACCCTGAGTAATGATGAATTGAGGAAGCGATCAGGAGAGCTGAAAGAACTCATCCGAAACAGCACCAGCGAAGAAGAAAAGGAAATTGCACGGTTAAAAGAACAAGTCGATAAGGAAGATACTGATGTTGTAGAAAAAGAAAAAATATACAACACCATCGATAAGCTTGAAGAAAAAATCAATGAAAAGCTGGCTGTCGTTTTGGATGAAGAGTTACCTGTTGCTTTTGCGATTATGAAAGATACAGCCCGCAGGTTTGTGGAAAATGAAACAATAGAAGTGACAGCCACTCAATTTGACCGTGATTTAGCCGCCACGAGAGATAGTATTGAAATAAAAGGCGACAAAGCTATCTACAAAAATTCCTGGATAGCAGGTGGCAATATGATTACCTGGGATATGATTCACTACGATGTGCAATTAATAGGTGGAGTGGTATTACACCAGGGCAAAATTGCCGAAATGGCTACCGGTGAAGGAAAAACAGTTGTTGCTACACTCCCGGTGTTTCTTAATGCAATGGCCGCTAAAGGGGTGCATATAGTAACCGTAAATGATTATCTGGCAAAGCGTGATTCAGAATGGATGGGACCACTTTATGAGTTTCATGGTTTATCGGTTGACTGTATTGACAAACATCAACCCAACTCGCCCGATAGAAGAAAGGCATACCTTGCCGATATTACTTTCGGTACCAATAATGAGTTCGGGTTCGATTACCTCAGGGATAATATGGCGATCAATCCTGAGGATCTGGTGCAGCGGAAACATCATTATTCGATTGTTGACGAGGTTGACTCGGTCTTAATTGACGATGCACGTACTCCTCTGATCATTTCAGGACCTACAGCAAAAAGTGATACTCATGAGTTTGAGGAACTCAAACCAAAAGTCGAAAAATTGGTAAGTGCCCAGAGAAAACTCGTTATTCAGGTGTTAGCCGAATCAAAAAAACTAATTAATGATGGCGACACTGAAAAGGGTGGTTTTTTACTCCTGAGAGCCTTTAAAGGCTTACCGAAAAATAATGCTATTATAAAATTCCTGAGCGAAGAAGGAAATAAATCTCTTATGCATAAAACGGAAAATTTCTATATGCAGAATCAAAGCAAAGAAATGTATAAGGTGACCGATGAATTATATTTCATTATTGATGAAAAGCAAAATACAATTGAATTAACTGAAAAAGGTATCGATCTGATCACAACATCATCGGAAGATGCAAGCTTTTTCATCCTGCCGGATGTAGGAGCAGAAGTTGCCGAATTGGAAAAATCAAATTTGAATCCTCAGGAGAAATTAAAGACAAAAGACAAAATCCTGCAGGATTATGCCGTAAAATCCGAGCGTGTCCATACAATGAACCAGCTACTCAAAGCTTATACATTATTCGAGATAGATGTTGAATACGTGTTGATGGATAATAAGGTTAAAATCGTTGATGAACAAACAGGAAGGATCATGGAGGGTCGCCGGTATTCTGACGGTCTTCATCAGGCGATTGAAGCAAAGGAAAGAGTGAAAGTTGAAGGCGCTACCCAGACTTTTGCCACTATCACGCTTCAGAATTATTTCAGGATGTATCATAAGTTGGCAGGAATGACCGGCACCGCAGAAACGGAAGCCGGCGAATTATGGAATATTTATAAACTGGAGGTAGTGGTAATTCAAACTAATAAACCAATTATT
>JABUBO010000124.1_pt1 | contig 22463 bp, 22 predicted proteins | sample 7240361 | NCBI WGS metagenome assembly JABUBO01 (sample SAMN07256346, study PRJNA390944) | subsurface metagenome | isolation source: Methane hydrate marine sediment | place: Pacific Ocean: Eastern North Pacific, ODP site
GCCCGGGTCAGGCCCCATCTGTGTCAAGGCAAATTTAGCCGATTTCTTGCCTTCGCCTTTGGTGACCAAGAATGATACAGGATACATATTTACCACACCTCCTAAGTCTATCGGCAGACTGGGGGCATCTTACGGAAACTTTGGCGTAATGGTTAAGGCTTATGCTTATATCCGAACCCTTGGTGCCGAGGGATTGAAGGAGGTCAGTGAGAACGCTGTCCTGAATGCTAATTACCTTAAGGAGAAGCTAAAAGCATATTATCACCTGCCTTATGACCGCACCTGCATGCACGAGGTGGTGTTTTCGGGGAAGAAACAAAAGGCAAAGGGTGTTAACACATTGGATATTGCCAAACGCTTGCTTGATTATGGTTTTCATCCTCCAACCATCTATTTCCCCCTGGTGGTCAGTGAAGCCCTCATGACTGAACCTACCGAGACGGAGAGCAAAGAGACACTGGATGCTTATATTGATGCTATGAAACAAATAGCTAGAGAGGCGGATGAAAACCCTGAAATCCTGCACACAGCCCCCCATAATACACCGGTCAGGCGACTGGATGAGGTCAGAGCCGCTAGACAGCTAGACTTGCGCTGGAGGATGGGCAACCAAAATAAAGCTGGCAGCTCTCAGCCGCCAGTTACTGAAAGCTAATGACTGATAGCTGATGACTGAAAAGGATATAGTGATAATTGGAGGGGGACCTGGTGGCTATGTGGCCGCAATTCACGCTGCTCATCTGGGGGCTAGTGTAGCTGTGATTGAGAAGGACAGGTTAGGCGGTAACTGCCTCAATCGAGGTTGTATTCCTACAAAGGCTCTTGTCAAAAGTGTCGAGGCGCTCCTCGAAGCGCGAAAGGCAAATAAGTTTGGAATAGAGGTTGGCAATATCACCGTGAATTTCCCCAAGATTATGGCTCGCAAAACCGACGTGGTTAACAAATTAGCCTCAGGTGTCGAGCAATTAGTGAAAGCAGGCAACATAACTGTCTACAAGGGCAGCGGTCGTATCCTCTCTCCACAACTGGTTAAAGTGAACGATGAGGAGATAGCCACCAAAAAGCTTATCATTGCCACCGGCTCTGAGCCTGCTCCTCTCCCCATCCCTGGTTCAGATTTGCCTGGGGTGCTCACCACCGATGACATCCTTGAGTTGAACGAGCTCCCCGAAAGTCTCGTGGTCATTGGAGGAAGCTATGTAGGCGTTGAGTTTGCCGGCATCTTCAATGGATTAGGAACAAAGGTTGCCATTGTGGAGAAACTTCCCACTCTCCTGGAGGCAATTGACGAAGAGATTAGCAGGCGTCTTGCTGAGATCTTGCTCGGACAGGGCATCGAAATCAGAGTTGGAGCTACGGTTAAGGCTATTAAAAAAGAAGGAACAATTCTCAAGGTGGTTGGGGATACTTCTGGGGACAAGCAAGAGGTTGCCGGGCAGGTGGTTCTTATGGCTACCGGGCGCCAGCCTTATACTGAAGGGCTGGGTTTGCCACAACTTGCTATGAAGGTAGATGGACAAGCCATCGTGGTCAACGAGCGCCTTGAGACAAATATTGATGGCGTTTACGCCGTAGGAGATGTTCTTGGCAAGAGCATGCTGGCTCATGTTGCGTCCTATGAGGGCGAGATAGCTGTTGAGAATGCCCTTGGGCGCTCCCGTCAAGCAGACTACCGGGCCGTTCCTAGCTGCATTTTCACCTACCCCGAGATAGCCAGTGTTGGCATCACTGAGAAGGAAGCGAAGGATAGCGGTATTCCGTATAAAGTGAGTAAATTCCCTTTTCTTGCCTGCGGCCGCGCTGTTGCCATGAATGAGACGACGGGCATGGTTAAAATGGTTTGTAATGCCGAGAATGGCAGTGTTCTCGGAATGCACATTATGGGACCACATGCCAGCGATCTTATCGCTGAAGGTGCGCTGGCAATACAACTGGGGGCAACAGCCAGCGACATTGCCCATACCATCCACGCCCATCCTACCCTGTCTGAGGCAGTGCACGAGACAGCAATGGGACAGCTGGAAGGTTCAATCCACTTCCAAACAGTCCCTCGAAGGGCAAGGACGTAGAAGGAAAGCCATTTGTCATCTAAGAAAGTATACGCCGCCTATTACTTAGGAGTAACCCCATATGAGGATGCCTTAAAGCTACAACAAGTATTGATGCAGGCAAGGGCCGCGGCCAAGATTCCCGACGTAGTGCTGCTCCTGCAACATCCACCGGTTTTCACAATAGGGCGATTTAGAGGAGAAAAAGACATAATTATCCCTCCACAGAGACTGACCCGAGAGGGGATTCCCGTGTTTCATACCAATCGAGGTGGTGGCATCACTTACCATGGTCCAGGCCAGCTTGTAGGCTATCCCGTTCTTAACCTTAGAGAAAACAGACTTGGTGTGCGTGAATATATCTGGAAATTGGAAGAGGTCATCATTAAGTTGCTCCTTGCCCTTGATATCCAGGGTCACCGGCTGTCAAAGTTTCCCGGTGTGTGGGTAGATGAACAGAAGATTTGTTCCATAGGTGTACATGTTAGCCGCCACATCACTATGCATGGCTTTGCTCTCAATGTGAATACCGACCTGGGGTATTTTGATTATATAAACCCCTGTGGCATCCACAGAAAAGTAATGACCTCGATTTCAAAATTATTGGAACATCCTGTAGCGGTCGAACCCATCATAGAAAGCTTGCTTCATTCTTTCTCGGAGACATTTGGATTGAAATGTGAGCATGGAGATGACGAATGTCTGGCTATGCTAGACGCCCTGAATGGCTAAAGCTGAGGCCGCTCGATCCTGCCATACTGGGCAGAATGAACAGGCTTATGCGGGACCTAAAGTTATATACCGTCTGCGAAAGCGCTCGGTGCCCCAACCGCACTGAATGTTTTGCCCGAGGCACAGCCACCTTTATGATACTGGGAGATGTCTGCACTCGGAATTGCACCTTCTGCGCAGTAAAGCATGGAAAGCCTCAACCTGTTGACCCTGAAGAGCCGCAACATATCGTGGCTGCGGTGAATAAGTTGGGGCTCCGCTATGTGGTTATTACATCGGTGACGAGAGACGACCTCCCCGATGGCGGCGCTTCCCAATTTGCTCAAACCATCAATGCCATCCACGAATATGATTCCAATATCCCCGTCGAGGTCCTGATCCCAGATTTCAAAGGCTCATCCCCGGCATTGCAGGCGGTAATAGACGCCTCACCGGCTGTTCTTAACCACAACGTAGAAACGGTGCCCCGGCTTTACGCCGAGGTTCGCCCTAGGGCGAACTACCGACAGTCGTTAGAACTATTACGGCAAGCTAAACTGCTCAACGGCAACCTTATAACCAAATCGGGACTCATGTTAGGGTTGGGTGAAACCCGACAGGAGGTCGTCGAGGTAATGACTGACCTCAGAGGGGCTGGCTGCGACCTTTTAACCATAGGTCAATACTTGCAGCCTTCACTAAGTCACCACAAGGTAATCAGATACATCCCACCTGAAGAGTTCAAAGAATATCAGAATATAGGGGAGGAAATAGGCTTCACCGCCGTTATTTCTGCTCCCCTGGTGCGTAGCTCCTTTCACGCTGCCGAAACATACCTCTCAGCCCTCGAGCCAATCCAGGCGGTTACAAAGGAACAAGCAAGCAGAATATTACCCTTCTCACACTATTGAAAGCAACCTTGGTAGTCTTGATGCCATCAAAATGATGGGCCTCCCTATAATGTTCAGGGGGAAGTCCCGCTGTTAAATGCTCTATGATTCAAAAGCAAGAAGAATCTCAGCAGAGCTAACCAAACGAAATAGACAATTGTTACCTCGCTATGTAGTTGTGGCATTGACACATACCACACATAGATAAATAGTGGGAATCGAGGTTGTGTTATAATATGAGAGGTAAATCATGAGTCAGGGTGTAAAGCACTGGAGCTGCAGGGATCTTTTAGTGCCAGTAATCGCAATATTGCTTGTTTGCATAATGTTGCTTGTTGGCTGTAGTTTAGCCCCAACGACTCCACCACCATCAACACAAACACCGCCCGCCGTACCTGAAAAAGCCGATCTGCTAGGCAAGGTAGAGTTGGCAGAAATTATAGGTGATGAAGACTTCGCTGAGCTTTATCATGAAATAGCCGCTCAAAACACGACTTTGCCGCAAACATTGGATGATGCATTAGACGAATTAGAGTACAAAACTGGCATAAACCTGAGCTGCTTTACCAATGTCACAATATTTGCCGATGTCTCCACTTTGGCTGAGAGCATGGGATACCTTGAAGGCGGCGGGCTTCCATACTGTGGTGCTCTGGTTGAAGGGGACATAAACGAAAGCAGCGTTATAGGTAGTATGGAACAAAAGACAGGACAGCAATTTGAAACGAGCGATTATCAAGGTTATACGATATATACCGCCGTCATCTCGGATAACGGAAATTGGACCCTCAGTATTGCCTTCCTTGACGGGCAATTAGTTATTGGCACAAGCCAAGCAGTAGAAGATGTCATTGATGTTGTAGCAGAACTGGAAAGCCCCATTAGCGGTCTTGTTTTTGATTGGTATAGCCAGCTTGGCGACGCCCTTATTAAAATTGCCTTCAGAGTGCCTGAGTCCCTCACTGGGAAAATTCCAGAGGAATTAGCCATTGGCCCAATGAATCTGAGCCTGCTCTCCTTCAGGGATATTAATTATGCTACATTTACCCTTACTAAGGACGAGGCAACCGTTACTGCTAATCTAGACCTTATCTTTTCTAACACGGATTCAGCTAAGGATAGTAAAGGGTTGCTATCGGCTGCTATTACAGCGGGCAAGTATGTAGTGCCTGACCCTGATGCTAGGAGAGTGCTATCCAAAGTGCACATATCTGGTTCAGGCTCTTCTGTTTCGTTGACGCTTGCCATGACTATGTCTGAAATCAAGCATTTGGCTTCATTAATGTCAACAATGTTTACCGCACCAGAGGAGCGGGTTTTGCCTAAAACACCTCTCCCGGGATAGCGGAAATCTTCCCCAGATAATATACTCCTAGCCAGTCACGGGGTTCCAGCTTGGTGCCTTAGGTGCTGAACATTCCGCTATTTTATTCAGGCTCGGGGAATTTTATCGCTGCTTTCCAAAGCTTGCTCTTAAGGATACTTGCCCAGCTTTGCCTCTTCACTAGCAAGAAGAATCTCAGCAGAGCTAGCCTGGTAAAATGGACTTTCGTTCAGGCCTATTTCAGCCTTTTCTGTATCTTGCACCATGAATCTGTGATGAGAAAACTCTCCTCCATATTCTCAATCATCCTGACAAACTTGTTCATAGGTACTGAGAATGTGAGTACATTGTTGGGAACAAAAGGACGCGCTGAAGGGTCGAACATTCCGATGACTCCTCTGGGGCGGGCAGAATCCCTTTCAAGATACGGATACTGGACAATTGTGGAACAGCCCGAGCCAAAGGGGGTGAATACTGCATTTTGCTCAGCTTCATCAAAACGCGCCAGAGTAAAGAGCCCCGAGAGAACATCGGGCTCCGCAAAGAAGATAACAACTTCAGGGTCGTCTGACTCCTCAAGCTTGTCCCATCTTTTAAATACTATGAAGCGTCCGGGGGCTTTGAACGTAGGCGAGCGTTTCATTATTTCCTTGACCAGTTCCGGAGATTTGCAATAGCGCTCACCGGTCAACTTACCAGGGATCCCGTAGGAGAGGAAGTATTCAAAGTCTGGCATAATCCCTTCTGTAAAGCCAAGGTATCGTTTGCCCCCAGGACAGCCGACTGAGTCCGCATTAAAACATGAGGAACTTCCCCTCCTCACATCTGATAATGCCCCAACCACACATCCTGGTACTGAGCCGGGCTCGACCAGCTTGGCATGTCCTTCTTCATTAGTGTAGAAGAAGGTGATAGGAAGTTCCGCACCGTCAAAATATTTTTCCCAGAGCAAGATGAATTTCTCTTTGATATGTTTGTTCATAGATCGATTCTCCTGTCTATAATCATGAATCCTGTACTACAAATATACGTCATTTTGAGCTTCAAAGACAAAGATGTGGAGATAATCCGGCTTGGTCAACTGATATGCCCCATAATTCAAAAACAAAGAGAAATTCAGCAGAGCTAGCCAAACAAAATGGACGATTGTGCAATTAGATAACAAAACAAGCAACTGTGTGTTAGCTATTAGTCCATGCCCAAATGACTTAAGTCATCACTTTATATCAACGGTAAATACCTTCTGCTCGGCATATTCCGTTTCCCACGAGCGCTTATAGGTAACAGTTATTTCGGTTTCACCCGTCTTTAGCGCCTTGAACTGGTAATACTGAGTCCCACCGGCACCAACCAGACCCGGTTCCTTTTCGTCTGGATTGTATTCCTCTCTTTCCAAGCTAAGCATATTCTCGTCATAACTTGCCTCCCAGTCATAACCGGTAGTAGGGTTTGAGTCCAAGGCGATAACAAACTCCTGGTTAACGCTAGTGTTTATCACCTGCTTGGGGTCAGTGTAGGCCTTTACCCCACCACCACAACCAGCTATAAGGAAGACCACCATTATTGATGCCATAACCACAGCCACAAACCTTTTCATCGGAACCTCCTCCTCTTAATTAGCTTCTTTTTGAACTCTGCTCCATACCTCTAAGGCTTCAGGTGTTTTTCAAGCTCTTTGAACTGGGGGATCTGCATGGGCTCAAATAATAGATAGCTCTGGACAGGATAGCGTGTGCCTCCTTTATGCGTTACCTCAAGACCTGCTATTAAGTCATCCACCTGGGATGCAGGTAGACTAAATGCCATCTCGTGGTCCTGGGTAAGCCCGAGCACCCTTTCTCCCCTGCCGGGATGAATGAAACAGGCCTTTCCTTCTTTCAATGGCCATATCATCTCACTGGCACAGGTAAACCCCAGGGTTGTCTCAGAGGTAACAACCCCACCCCTTTTATAGATATAGCCCTGGGCGAGTCTCATCATTTGTGCCGGATTGCCATATATAACCACTACATCCGGATCAAGTTTCGTCCTTGAAAGGGGGGAGATATAGAGCCGTTCAAATCGCCCTGGCTCCATTATGGTCATTTTCTCAAGGGTTTTTAGAGCAGCCTCTTTTGTCTCAAAATAACCCATGCTCATGAGGAAATCTATCAGTGCGTCTATGTTTTCAGGCTGTTTCCAGCCAAAGCCAACAAGGGCCGGAATACAATTTATGTCATCTTTTTCAATCCCCATAGACCATTTCCATCTTCGGGCGAGATTTGTTGCCTGGCACAGGGCAATCTTTATTCCCATGCTTGAAGGTGTCATTGTCTTTTCCGGAAATGCATCTCCCTTTTTCAGGAACTTCACACCCAAAGGAAATGTATCCAGCCTTAGATACCTATCCAATTGCTCCTCTTTTGCCTTCCATACATCTTGAGCCATAGCTACCTCCTTACTGTTTTTTGCCTTTTTGGCGCTCCATCTCCTCCAGTATTATCTCTGTAGCCAGCCTGGCAGCGGTACCAACAACCTTTGAACAATGAGCAAACATCTTAGCCTCAATGGCTTTTTCCAGCTCTGATGGGTCATATAGATTAAAGGTCCTGCCCATAAGGCGGTTCTGGATGTCATAGCACCGGCATGACCCATACGGTTCAACAAATCTGTCATGAAGCTTCTTGACCATCATATACGACCTCATGGGTTTTAACATGTCCGAAAAGTCCTTCTTTTCCCTGCCAAAGAGGTAACTGATCGCCATTCCACCGCCAACCAGGGCGCCGCATGAGCCGTCTCCCGTTAAGCCCAATCCGTCTGCAAGCCCACTTGCACTTCGGAACACATCATCATTTTCAATGCCCAAAGCATCGAAGATGCCAGCAATCGTAGTCTGGGCACACCCGGTGCACTTCATCTCGTATTTGCGGGCAGACTCAAACGCCCTTTCTAACATGGCGTCCCGCGAGTTTTCCATGACTACCTCCTTTATCCCCCTTTCCTTCAACTGATAAACTGCCTCAATAGGATAAATGCTTATTGTTTGCCCAGCTTTGCTTCCAGCTCTTTTTGCCGCAAAGCCATGGTCACATCGCCGCGAGTCCTCTCGATGACGCCCCGAATCGCATCGGTGGTCCGCCTCAAACCATGAGTGATAATTTCAGTGAAATCCATAGTCATCAATGTGCCATAAATATCATCCATGGTACCGAGCAACTCCTCGCAGCGGGAGAAATCCCCTCTCCTCATGCTATCCAGCAAATAGCGTCTTAATTCACCCACCGCTTCGCCAAGCCCGTTGAGATAGGCGGCGTAATCAACGCCTATTGCCTCAGGTTTGGGGAGCTCTTTCCCAACGATCAAAGCGAAGGTGATGCTCCCTTCAGCGAATTCCTTCTGGGCATCATGAACGAATCCTGAATGAAGCAAGCCGGGATGGTCATTGAGGCTATCATTTATCTCCTGAACCAATTTGTAAGTTGAGTCAAGAATTTGTCTCGCCTTATCCTGCTCCTGACGATGAACAGCCCTTATAGCATTGGCACTGTTGCGAATTATCTGACGGCAGAGGCGCAAAGCCTTCTCCCTGGCTTCGTCCTCAGCGACGAAATAGGCACGGATTTCCTCAGCGATAGCTTTCAGCTCATCCCCTAGCCCTGGCATTTTCTCTTTGCCTTCCTTATCTCACTAACCAACCCTTTAGTGGCTTTTTTGACGTCTGGCTTGCTTAACACGGCACTAATCACGGCAACACAATCAGCACCAGCAGCAATTACCTCACCAACATTGCTTTTGTCAATGCCGCCGATAGCCACCACTGGTGAGGATACTGCCTCCCTCACCTGCTTGAGCATATCCAGGCCGACGACAATAGCCCCTTCCTTACTCTCCGTAGGGAACATCGAGCCCACAGAAATGTAATCCGCCCCTTCATCCCCCACCTCAATTGCCCGTGATACCGTGGTAACCGAGCTACCAATTATTTTAGCCATCGGCAATTCTCTCCTGGCAACATGAACCGGCAAATCTCCGTAGCCGACGTGGAGACCATCAGCATCAACTGCCAGTGCTAAATCCAAATAGTCATTGATGATAAACAAAATCCCCGCCTTCAGGCATAGCTCCCTAAGCTTCTCAGCAACGGGCAATAGTTCCACCATACTCCTTTGCTTGTCACGAAGCTGGATAACCTTGGCCCCTCCCTGAATAACCTCTCGCGCTACCTCCAATTCATCCCTGCCACCCAGAACTTGCCTATCGACGATAACATAAAGGCCAGTCAACTCCTTCAGCTTATCCTGCCGCGTTAGTCTGGAAACCATCTCTTTTTCCACCGAATAAAGGCAGAACCTCACCTTCTCAAACCTGGTAGCATCCAGCTTGGAGCTCAGTTCATCCAGCTTGGCCAACTCCGCCAATACTCGCTGCGATTCCTCCACCCTGCTGGCATTGGCTTCGACCAGGCTGACTAAATCAGGGTAGGACTGCCTGTTGAGATTGCTTCGCCTTCGGCTCGCAATGACAGAGGGAGGGCTGGCAACGACATTTTCTCTGCCGACATCGTGTTCCGAGTCCCTTTCCTCAAGAAGAATTATGCCCAGAGACTCACCAACCTCAGTAAGACTATGACGAGTGGCTCTTAACTGCTGGCTCAATCCAGGGTCATTTAGAACGAAGCGGGCAACATCTTCCAGAACGCGTAACCCTTCAGCAGCGCGGTTAAGGTTGGCATCAACTATACGAAGCAGTTGGTGAGGCACTTTGTAAATCCTTCAGAGGCTCAGGCATCACACCCTCTCTAGCTGCCTGTATTTCCTCTTTAAGCTGGGAAGGCATCTCTTCGCCCATCTCCTTAAATTTCTTCTCCGCCCAACGCCCGATGTTGCGTGGGTCTTTGTAATAATCATCGCTGAGATGCGCTGCTGGTTCGCCACTCTCCTCCCATACAGTTTGCAATGACTTATGGTAGGCGAAGCTTGATACAGCACGGGATAAATTAGCGCTTCCGCAAAAGCGACAGGTGGCTGAAACAGGCTCCGAGATACTCCTCGCCAGAACGCTCGTCTTTCCACGACAATCATGGCAGATAAACTCATAGATTGGCACCTTGCCTCCTTGCTAATCCCCGTCCATCTCTGATGACTCGGATAGGCCCGTTACCTCTTTCCTCTTTTGCTCAATCTGCTCACTGGGCCATTCCCCACTCTCCATTCTTTCAGTCATCTCCTCATAATCTGGAGGAGGCTTCTCGCCTCCAGTCATTCTCTTGTTCCACTCAGCCAAAGCTCTAGGGTCATTCTGCAGCATGCCTTTGGTCAAGTTTCTGTCGGAAAGTATATCGTCATAAACATCCTTGTAGGTTTTATGCATGGCGAAAGTGGAGAATGTCCGTTTGAGCTCACCCCCGCAGTGAGGGCAGGCAGGAGCATCAGGCGAAAAATTGTGCCGAAATAAGCTAACCTTGCGGTGGCAAGAATTACAACGATATTCGTAAATTGGCATAGCTAATCAATAAAGATTTTATCACATCGCCCTCAAAAGCCAAATCATATGAACGAGTACAGGGTCTTGCAATATAGAACATTGTGGTATACAATATCTGTGTTGGAGTTGGTTCTAGGTCATTACATACCGGGTTAAACTCCGCTAGGTTTATTCAAGGTGCTGAGTGGCCTTAGCTCTAGCCAACAATTTAATAGAGAGGAGGTCATCCAGTGGGTTATGTAGACAAAACGCTCGAGTGCGCTGATTGCGGTGCGACTTTCACTTTCACCGCTGAGGAACAAGAGTTCTTTGCCACTAAAGGCTATGCTCATGAGCCCAAGCGTTGCACAACGTGCCGCAAAGCAAGGAAATCCCAGCGTTACGGAAGCGACTTCGGCTTTAGACGCGAGATGTTCCCTGCGGTGTGTGCCCAGTGTGGTAAAGACACAGAAGTGCCGTTCCAGCCCCGTGAAGGTAGACCGGTATATTGCAGCGAGTGCTACAACGAGCTTAAAACAAATAAGCAACTTGACTAGCAAGCAGTGGGCAGAGGGTAAGCCCGGTCCTTAGTAATCATCGCTGAGAAGATGGATATTGCCAATCCTTATGCTTTTTAATCCCTGTGCTTTTGCTTCCGCCAGGCATTCCTCAGCGTGATGCCTAGAAGTGGTAGGCAAATCCCTCATCATAAAGTGGGGATAAAAGGCAAGAAGTGAGTAGGGGATATCAGGATTAAGGGAGGAAATGAACCAGGAAATTCGGGAAATTTCCTCCCGGTCTATGTATCCTGGGACGAGTAACGTGCTTGCTATCAAGAATGGAGGCGAAGGTCTCTTCCGAGCATATTCTGCCAGGAGCTGAAAGTTATCCAGGGTTCTTTTGTTGCTTACACCACAAAGAGCAATATGTAATCCTTCATCCCAGGCTTTGAGGTCAACTTTAATACAGCCACCGGAATTTAAAGCAATTTCGGCAGCCTGTTTCAATAGAGCGGGACGCATTGAGCCATTGGTCTCCCAGCAGACGCGGAGGATTCTGCCTTTGTTCTTCTCCAGAGCCAGCCGGGCAACACGGATTGAATGAGGCAATTGCGGCGTGGGGTCACCACCAAAGTAACAAATGCATGAAGTGTGCGCATCAACAGCATCAGCAAGCATTGAAGCAGTAATATTGGACTCCCGTAACGCTAAGTCACGATAGTGCCAGTTCTGGCAAAATAAGCAATCGAAGGAGCAGGCATGATAAAACACGGCAAGGTTTTTGTAGCCATATTCAGGTCCACTGCGATAAGCAAAATGAGGATAGCCAGCTCCAGTGCCACCGGGGCAAACCCAGTCTGCTACACAGTTGGTCGGCAAGGGATCATGATACCAACTAACATTAGCTCTATTTGCCGTAGCACCCTTGAGCCTGTTTCCTTCATTATAGCGGAGCCCACAATAGCTCCTGCTGTTTGGGGGTAGTCGGCATTCGTTTACGCAAATATGGCATTGAGGACCGGTTTCGCTCCTAGGAGGATGAATGGGGAGGCTGAATTGGCTTCGCGACTCGCGGTGAGCTTCCTCTATCTCAGGTAGTACTGCAGCGAAGTCCTCCCGAATACAATCCACACATATTCCCAATATTTGGGAAATAAGGGGGGATTCTTTGCCACAATTTCTGCATCTAGATAACAACGGCTATCTTCGTCCCAGTCCTATGGCGAGCAACACAAAATACATCTCTCCCGCCTCCACCAAATATTATTAACTTAAATAAAAATCGAGTCAAATAAGCCAGCACCCTCAACCCAGAACTGAGCCAACAAAGCTTCTTTGTCCTCTCAGAAACTCAGCGATTGACATTTCCTTCCTTCCCTCCAGTTGCACTCTACCAAGCCCGAGGATGCCATTGCCGGTGATCACACCTACTTCAGGTGACGAAGGCAAAGCCACCACCTCTCCCACCTTTCCTGGAGTTATATCCTCCAAAGGAACAGCGCTGTGAATTCTAATCCTTCTGTCACCCCACCAGCTATAGCAAACTGGCCATGGGTTATAAGCCCTTACCCTTCGCCAGATTTCCACCGCGGGAAGATACCAGTCTATTTTCCCATCCCCGCTGGTTATCAGCTTGGTGTAAGTAGCTCTGTTTTCCTCCTGAGGTTGTGGCTTAATCTTGCCCTCAAGCCACTCAGGCAAAATATCCACCAGAAGAGCGGCTCCCAGTTGAGCTAGTTTATCAGTGAGTGAGCCAGTGGTGTCTTCAGACAAGATAGGCATTTCCCGCTGAGCCAAAATAGGGCCGCTATCCAATCCGGCATCCAATAACATGATGGTGACACCAGTAGTTTCATCCCCATCAAGAATAGCATTAACCACAGGGGAGGGTCCGCGATGACGGGGCAACAATGAAGGGTGCACATTAAGACAACCAAACCGCGGCAGGGATAACACCTCGGGAGGGAGAATCAGACCAAAAGCAGCAACCACGATGAAATCGGGACAGAAGCGACTCAATTCCCGTAGTGCCTGGGAAGACCTAAACGTCTTTGGTTGCATAACAGGGATATTGCGATTCAAAGCCAGAGCTTTTGCCGGCGAACGAATGAGGTCCCTCTTTCTCCCCGTCGGCTTATCAGGTTGAGTGCATACTGCCACTACCTGGTAAGAACTATTAAGCAAACGTTCCAACACAGGCACGGCAAATTGCGGAGTGCCCATAAAAATAACTTTCATAACTAGCCCAACAGCATTTTCAATTATTTTTTTTGTTATGTCAAAAACCCCCTAGATGACCAAAAACTGTTTTTGTAATAATTTCATTTTGGTATTCTCCAATTACCCCATATGGCTACCGGTGATTTTGTTTCTATGAGTGAACCATTTTCGGCAAAAGAGGCTTGGGCTAGAGCTTTAGGACAGCTTCAACTCCAAGTCAACAGGATAAACTATGATACCTGGCTTAGGGATAGTCAAGGTATCAATTGCGAAAACGACGTCTTCGTAGTTAGCGTTCCCAATACTTTCATCGCTGAGTATCTTACAAAACGCTTTCACTCATTGATAAAGAAGACCATTGCCATTATCTTAGGAAAAGACTTAGAGGTCCAATTCGTGGTACAGCAGCCAGCAGTGTCCAGAGAGAAGCCATTGCAGCGCGACGGTGGAGTGAGCACCAAGATGAAAACCTACCGATTTAACCCGAAATACACTTTCGCCAGATTTGTGGTGGGTGATTGTAATCGCCTTGCCTATGCTGCAGCCACAGAGGTAAGCCAGAAACCATCACTGGTCTATAATCCACTCATCATTCATGGAGACACTGGGCGCGGCAAGACTCACTTGTTACATGCTATCGGGCACATGGCGATAGGAAGTGGACTGAACGTGGTTTACTCCTCCGCTGACCAATTCATCACTGAATTTGTGCTCGCAGTCAAGCAGAACGATGTAGACCATTTCCGAAGCAAATTCGCCCCGGTAAATATGTTCCTTTTCGATGATTTCCAACTACTAGATAATAAAAAGCAGACTCAACAATTTTTCTTTCACACCTTCAACGAGCTTTATCATAATAACTGTCAAATCGTGATCGCTGCTGACCGCGCTCCTAAAGAAATGTCTTTAGTCAGCAACAGGCTAAGGTCACGCCTGCAATGTGGTCTTGTTACTCAAATTCAACCACTCGATTTTGGGACACGGTTAGCTATACTTCAAGCCAAGTCAATGGAGAAGGGACTCCCTATCATCGAAGAGACACTGCAATTTATCGCACAGAAGATACAGGATAACGTCTACCAGCTTGAAGGTACCCTCACATACCTTGATGCCTATACCAAGTTAACCGGGCTTAGCTTAACTCCACAAATAGTCACCAAATTATTAACAACTAATAAAAACAACGATGACTGTAAAGTAATAGTCCAAACGGTGGCTGAATATTTTGACTGTTCCCTAGAGCAATTGCTGGGCAGAAAGAGGGACAGGGAGACTTCCCTAGCACGTCAAATCGCAATGTATCTCCTGCGAGAGAAAGGAAATTACTCTTTCACCGAAATTAGCAATATATTGGGTAATAGGAATCATGCCACAATACTCCATGGATATAAGAAAATAGCTAACGATTTAGGGGTTAATTCCAAGCTGAAAAGGCAAATCAGTCAAATTAAACAACAAATTGACAATTCTTATTAATACACTGTGAATAACTTATTACAAACTTAAGAAGCATTTATCCCTTGCTCAAAGCTTTTTTTGTTGTTCCTATATAGATTCTTATTAGTATTATTATTATTCAAATACTATAGGTAAATATATAGTTATGATAACTAATAATAAATGGGCGGTGAGGTTATGAAAGTGGGGATTTTGGGAGGCACCTTTGACCCTGTTCATATAGGGCATCTCATTATTGCTGAAGGAGTCCGTGTAGAGTTGGGATTGGAAAAAGTTCTTTTTGTACCTGCTGGTCAGCCGTGGCTTAAGTTACAGCATGCGATTACCCCGGTGGGTTATCGTGTAGAGATGCTGCGTCTGGCTATTCTCCCTAACCTTCACTTTGAGCTAAGCGATGTGGAGGTGGAGCGCTCTGGCCCCTCGTATACTATAGATACTATGGTTGAGCTCAGGAATCGGTTAGGTGCTCAGGCGGATTTATTTTTTATCCTGGGATGTGATGCTCTAGCTCAGTTTCCCGAGTGGAAGGAGCCGAGCAAGCTAATCCAACTATGCAAGTTAGCTGTTGTGCCCAGAGCAAATTTAGCTTTATCAGCTTTAGAGGATTTAGAGCGTCGTATTCCGGGGATAACTGACAGGGTCAGCTACGTCGCTACGCCGATAATTGATATTAGTTCTTCACAGATTCGGGAGCGTGTGGCTCGAGGATTATCAATCCGACATCTTGTGCCGGACAAAGTAGAGGAATATATAGCAAAGCATCGGTTATATCTCAGCTAGCAAGGATTTGTTTAGATATCTAGGTTTCTAACACTTTGAGCGTGAGCCTGGATAAAGCTCTTACGTGGAGCTACCTCGGGTCCCATTAGCATGGTGAATATACCGTCTGCAGATATAGCGTCTTCCAAAGTCACTCGCAGTAGCGTCCTGGTCTCGGGATTCATGGTTGTTTCCCATAGCTGTTCAGGGCTCATTTCTCCCAGTCCTTTGTAGCGCTGGATTTCCACTTTATTGTCTTGCAGCTTGTGGAGCACCTCTTCCTTTTGTTGCTCAGAATAAATCCAGAACGATCGTTTACCAGCTTGGATGCGATAAAGAGGGGGTTGCGCGAGGTAAAGGTATCCATGGGTGATTAACTCCAGCATATAGCGGTGGAAGAAGGTGAGCAGCAGGGTGCGGATGTGAGAGCCATCGACATCGGCATCGGTCATAATTATTATTTTGTGGTATCTGAGCTTCGAGAGGTCAGGTTGTCCATCAGTATTTGCTCTTAATGCGGTGACAACAGCTCTTATCTCTTCATGTTGTACAATCTTGTCTTTAGTGGCTTTCTCGACATTAAGTATTTTCCCTTTAAGAGGGAGGATAGCCTGGAATTGGCGGTTGCGTCCCTGTTTAGCTGAACCACCGGCTGACTCACCTTCAACTAGGTAAAGCTCACACAAGGACGGGTCTTTTTCGGAACAATCGGCCAGCTTTCCGGGCAAGACTGATATTTCGAAGCTGCTTTTCTTAAACACGAGCTCGCGTGCTTTGCGTGCTGCTTCCCTTGCCTTAGCGGAAATGAGGCATCTGGCGATAATTGTCTTTGCCTCGTCTGGATGCTGCTCTAGATAGAGGGACAATCCATCGGCGACCACAAATTCGACTTGACTTTTTACTTCAGGATTGCCCAGTTTTGCTTTAGTTTGCCCCTCAAATTGAGGCTGGGGTAACTTTACGCTGATAATCGCTACCATCCCTTCACGGACGTCTTCCCCGGTTAGGTTAGGTTCGGTATCTTTGATGAATTTATTGTTTCGCGCGTAATCATTCAGGACGCGGGTTAATGCGGAACGAAAACCGGTAAGGTGGCTGCCTCCCTCTCTGGTGCTAACACAATTGGCAAAGGAGAAAGTGGACTCTATGGAGCTATCGTTGTATTGCAAGGCTACTTCAATTGCAGTGCTGTTGGCTGAATTCTTTAGTAAGATGGGTTCTGGATGTATAACCGTCCTATTTTTGTTTACCCGGGAAATTAAAGTAGCTATTCCACCTTCGAAGTAAAATGTTTTTTCGGCATCACTGTCCTCATGCTTGATTGCTAACTCCACCCCGCTATTCAAAAAAGCCAATTCTCTCAGGCGCTGGCAAACTGTGCCAAAGTCGTAGTCAATATCCTCAAAGATCAACCCATCGGCGAGAAACATGATTTTAGTGCCGGTATCTTGGGTGTGACCGATGATTTCTATATCACCTATAGGAATACCTTGCTGGTATTCCTGGCGATATATGTTCCCTTCCCTTCTAACCTCGACTTTAAGCCAGGCAGACAAAGCATTCACCACCGAAGCACCGACGCCGTGTAATCCGCTTGATATTTGATAAACAGCTCCTCCAAACTTTGCTCCAGCGTGTAGATGAGTCATCACTGCTTGTAAAGCAGTAATGTCTGTTTCTGGAATAATGTCAACAGGGATGCCTCTCCCGTTATCCACCACGGTGACGCTGTTATCTGGGTGAATTGTCACGTCAATTTGGTCGCAGAAACCAGCCATAGCCTCATCTATGCTGTTATATACTATTTCATAGAGGAGTTGATGCAGTCCTTGGCGGTCAGTGCTGCCGACATACATTCCAGGGCGTAGACGCACTGCTTCTATCTCGTCTAGAATCTGGATGTCTTCGGCGCGATACTCGTTATTTGGTTTGTTGTTTAGCTCGTCTTGTGCCATGCCTGATTGGGGTTCGTCTATCTAAGGTGAATGTTGCAACTCCAGGTGACCAATTTGCCAAAATACCATATCTACTCCTTTATTATACCACATCTACGAGTAGAAAGCTATATTTTGTGCTCTTTCTCATCTTTTTTCAAGTAAGCTTGCTATTTCACTGAGGGGAACAGTTTTCTGTTCTCCGCTCGACATGTCTCGCAATACCGCTGTTTCATTCGCCACTTCCTTTTCTCCAATGATAACGGTGTATTTAACGTCTAGCGAATTAGCCTGTCTCAGTTGGCTTTTCAAACTCTTATCTCCAGTAGCTTGGATGGCAGCGATGCCCTGGTGGCGTAATCTGGAAACAAGTTTTGTTGCCTCTAATTTAGCTTGTGTTCCGAGGCAAGCTACATAAGCAACAGGTTTAGGGAGGGCAGGAACAATTACGTTCTGGTTTTTCAAGGCAATAATGATTCTTTCTATACCAGTGGCAAAGCCAACTGCCGGCGTAGGTTTACCCCCCAGTTCCTCAATAAGATTATCGTAGCGACCGCCTCCACCAAGAGCGATTTGTACTCCTTTCCCTTCAGGCTTAACCTCGAAGACTGTTCTGGTATAGTAATCCAGTCCGCGCACTAGCCTGTGATTTAGTTGGTAACTTATCCCCAGTTCAGTTAGATATTTCTGGACACTTTGAAAATGTGTCTGGCATTCGGAGCAAAGATAGTCTGTGATTTTTGGCGCACCTGTTATTATTTCCTGGCAAGAAACTTCTTTGCAGTCGAGAAGTCGCAGGGGATTTCTAGCCAACCTGACCTTGCAGGCGGGACATAGTTTATCCCGGTAGGTGGAATAGTATTTTTTCAACGCCTCGACATAGTCAGGCTGGCATTGTCGGCAGCCAATGCTATTAATCTCAATAAACGGTCCGGAAAGACCCAAAGAAGATAAGAAGCGATACATCAATTCTATCACCTCAGCATCGAGGGCAGGGTCAGCATCACCTATTGCTTCGCATCCAAACTGATGATGCTGGCGATAGCGTCCTGCCTGAGGGCGCTCGTATCTGAAGGCGGGGATAATATAATATAGCTTTACTGGCTGAGGTAGGTTAAATAGCCCATGTTCAAGGTAAGCGCGACAGATCGGCGCAGTTCCCTCTGCAGTCAAAGCCAGCTTCTGCCCACTTCTATCCTCAAAGACATACATCTCCTTAATGATGTCTGCGCCATCAGGCGCGATGTGGGCAAAGAGTTGGTAATCTTCAAAAACAGGGGTGCTGAGGGGCTGGTAGCCGTAAAGCTGGCAGAGGTAAACAGCTTTTTCCTCTATATACCTCCAGTAAGCCTTTTCTTGGGGCAAGATGTCCGATGTGCCGCGAGGTGCTTTGAACAAAAGAAAAACTCCTTGACTTGTAGAATACAAGAGAGTAGGAAGGATGTAAAGGAATTTGCCTTGTTTTTGTTATTTAAGTTATGATGAATTTGATGGAAAAGGAGAAGTTTTTAGCTAAAGCACAGGCATACCTGCCAGAAGAGCAGGTAGCACTGGTTGAGAAAGCTTACAATTTTGCTCTTGATGCGCATCTAGGGCAATTACGGAAATCAGGAGAGCCTTACCTGGAGCATCCTGTTAGTGTAGCAATGATTTTAGCTGAGCTTCAATTTGATGGTGCTACTCTAGCTGCTGCCTTGCTTCACGATGTTCTCGAGGATTGTGGAGTCTCAATGGGTGAAATCGAGACTAACTTTGGTGATGAAGTAGCTAGATTAGTAGGGGGCACCACGAAATTGAGCAAGTTGGCAAAGCCTGTTTATGGAGATGCAGCCAGGAGGGAGCTTCAAGTGGAGAATCTGCGCAAGATGCTTATAGCCACTGCTGAGGATTTAAGGGTTATATATATAAAATTAGCTGACCGGCTTCATAATATGCGTACTCTTGGAGTTTTGCCGCGGGGAAAACGTGTCGCTATTGCTCAAGAGACTTTGGAGATATACGCTCCGCTAGCTCATCGTCTGGGTATCCGGAGCGTAAAATGGCAGCTAGAGGATTTGGCTTTTCGTTATTTAGAGCCACGGGAATATCATCGGGTTGCTCGTTTGGTAGCTTCGAAACGAGAACAAAGAGAAGTTTTTGTAAACGAGGCTATCCAAGCGGTAGGCGAGGAATTGAACAAAGTGGGTGTAGAAGCAAGCGTTTTTGGTAGGCCAAAGCATGTTTATAGTATCTTTCGGAAAATGGGCAAATATGCGTCGCAGGGTAAGGATTTTGGCGATATCTATGATCTTTTTGGCTTGCGCATACTGGCTAATTCAATTTCAGACTGCTATAAGGCACTGGGAATAGTTCATAGCCTTTGGCATCCTATACCTGAAGAATTTAACGATTTTATTGCTAATCCTAAAGAGAATGGGTATCAATCTTTACACACAGCGGTGATATATCACGGGAATGCGTTGGAGGTGCAAATTCGGACTTATCAAATGGATCGAGTTGCTGAGTTTGGGTTAGCTGCCCACTGGCGCTATGAGGAGGGAGAAAAAGGAGGGAAGTCTTTTAAGGAAGTGGCTTGGTTACCTCGACTGGTTGAGTGGCGAGATGTATTTGATAGCAAGGAGTTTTTGGAATCCGTCAAAAGCGATATGCTCGCTAATCGGGTGTTTGTTTTTACTCCCAAAGGCGAAATAAAGGAATTGTCCAAAGGAGCAACGCCTTTGGATTTCGCCTTTCATGTTCATACCGACTTGGGTTATCGCTGTGTTGGGGCAAAAGTGAATGGTCGATTGGTGCCATTGAGCTATAATCTCAATAATGCTGATGTGGTGCAGATCATTGCTGCTAAGGGGGAGAAAGAACCTAGTCTGGATTGGCTCAATCCTGAACTTGGCTATGTCAAAACTTCTCACGCACGGGCGAAAATCCGCCAATGGTTCAACAAGCAGGATAGGGCTCAAACCATTGAGGAGGGGAAGCAATTTCTGGGCCGGGAACTCAAAAGGGCAGATATTGTCCTCCCAAGCGTTGGTGAAGTGGCATCACTATTTGGTTTCAAGAATATGGATGACTTTTTTGCTGCTATCGGGAGTGGTAACCTTAGTGCCTCTCAAATAATAGCAAAGCTAGCCGTAAGTGAAGAACGGCCTGAAGAGCTGGTTGAAGTTCGTCCTTCAAAAAAAATTAGCCCGGCGAGCATTAGGGTACTGGGTGTAGGAGACCTGGTCACTCATCTGGCTAACTGTTGCCATCCCTTGCCAGGGGATAAGATTATTGGTTATATTACTCAGGGACGAGGTGTTACCGTGCATCGTCGAGATTGCCCCAATATCGTTAATGAAGTGGAGAGAGAGCGGCTGATTGAGGTGGGCTGGGGCGGTGTGGAGCAAGTTTACCCGGTGGCTATTCAAGTTAATGCTTGGGATAGGGTAGGCTTGGTTCGGGATATTAGCGTTATTATTGCTGAGGAAGGAGTAAATATCACTGATCTTTACGCGGCAGACCACGAGGACATTGTCTCATTGAATTTTAGTCTGGAAGTAAAGGGTACTGCTGAGTTAGCTAGTTTGATATCTAAAATTTACTCGGTTGGGGGCATAGTAAATGTGAGAAGGAAAGGAGGAGTGAATGCCGCGCATTAAGTTGGCTAACAAAATAGCTCGCGCTACAGAAGGAAGGAGATTGCGGAATAGTGTGACAAAGAGCAGAATGAAGACTGCTATTGCTAAAGCGGGGAAGCTTATTGTAGCTGGGAATATGGAATTAGCGGAAAAAGAGACGGTAAAGGCGATAAGCAATATAGATAAGGCAGTAAGCGCAGGGGTTATTCATCGCAATAAGGGTGCTAGACTCAAATCTCAGCTAACAAGGGAATTAAATCAGGCAATATCGAAGGAGAAAGGAGGTTAGCTTTTTTGGCTGATAAAGTTCTTTCCAGAAAGCAAAAACAGATTATAAGCTTCATTCGCTGGTATTTACGTGATAATGGGTATCCTCCTAGTGTTAGAGACATTGTTAAAGGATGTGATATAAGTTCTACTTCGGTGGTAGTTTATAATCTAAATAAATTGGAGCGAGCAGGCTATATTCGTCGTCAAAGCGATATATCGCGAGGGATTGAGCTTTTAGATAAACGCCGGGAGAAAAGGCTTGTATATATACCTATAATAGGAGAGATAGCCGCTGGTGAGCCCATTCCTGTGCTTGATCCCAATAAAAGCGCTGTTACCTCTGATGAAGGGCTGGAGGTAAGTGACGGCTTAATTCAAAGAAGGGGCAATATTTATGCTGTTAAGGTGAAAGGTGAATCCATGGTTGATGCCTTGATAGGGGATGGGGATATTGTGTTATTGAGTTACGTAGATAATGTTGAGGAAGGTGACATGATGGCAGTCTGGCTCAAAAAGGAGCAAGAAATTACTCTGAAAAAATTGTTTAAAGAGGGAGATCGCGTGCGTCTTGAGTCGGCAAATAGCCAGATTAGTCCTATTTACACTTCTGCTGATAATATTGATATCCAGGGGAAGGTAGTTGCTGTCATTAGACGAATGTCATAGGAGTCACATCTTCGCAGATTTGGGGGAAACCAGTGTATACCAGTCAGTGTATCTAGGATTTCTTCCCAGTATTACCTGGCTAAACAGTTTTTGTAACTCAGCGGTTATTTTACCGATTTTCCCTGCGCCTATCATACGGTGGTCGATTTCGATGATTGGGGTGATATGAGCTGCGGTGCCAGTAAAGAAGCATTCTTCAGCGAGGTAGAGCTCGCTTCTATCAACTGTTCTCTCTATGGTGTCTACGCCCAGCTCGTTCTTAGCTAGTTTCATAACTGTATCTCTGGTGATTCCAACGAGGATATTATCGGATGAAGGAGGCGTGACTAGCTTCCCATCGATAACCAAAAAAATATTTTCGCCACTGCCCTCGGAGACATGTCCATCATGGCTTAGTAATATCGCTTCATCATAGCCATTTTCCAGTGCCTCGGTTTTAGCTAATGCGCTGTTAACATAGATACCACAGATCTTACCTCGGGCCGGTATCATGGTGTCGTCGACACGACGCCATGATGATGTGCCGCAACGAACACCATTTTGAATATCAAGATAAGCAGGAAGCGTGGTCACAATAATGAGAAAATCGTCTTCTAGGTCGTGAAGGCGAACCCCGAGGTA
>JABUBO010000127.1_pt1 | contig 22250 bp, 22 predicted proteins | sample 7240361 | NCBI WGS metagenome assembly JABUBO01 (sample SAMN07256346, study PRJNA390944) | subsurface metagenome | isolation source: Methane hydrate marine sediment | place: Pacific Ocean: Eastern North Pacific, ODP site
GATTATTTGTCAATAGCCTGTAAAGCTGACAGACATTTGTGTGGTTGATGGTGTATAATTGATAATACTGACAAATGGCGAAAAGCTACCAGTGTTAGTCACTCACACAACCCTGTCCTAAACGGTGCAGGGTGGCATTCTTATTTATCTGGAGGGTTCTGACGAAGTTTTGATTATAAGCTAGCAACTCAGTAGATAGGAGGTGAATTCAATGGCAGCAAAGGCTTTTGTTCTAATCGAAACAGCGGTGGGTAGAAATAAGGAGGTTGTTGCCGCCCTCAGTCAGCTAGAAGGAGTGAAATCGGTTGATACTGTAACTGGACCCTATGATGTTATTGTTGTAATAGAAGGGAAAAACTTGAGCGATGTTGGTGACCTGGTTACTGGTAAAATCCATCCTATAGCTGGCATTACCAGAACAGTAACCTGCCTAACAATAGCGGCCACTTAACCCGGTCGCCTTTTGCTTTCAAGTTGGAATAAGTCAAGGCTGACTTTGTCAAGGGGTGACACTGTGAAGATTGTCATTGCCCCTCAGGGCTTCAAGGGGAACCTTACTGCCCTTCAAGTATCTCAGGCTATCGATAATGGGATTAGGCGTGTGGTTCCTAGCGTGATAACCGCTATAGTACCAATGGCTGATGGTGGAGAAGGAACGATGCAAGCCCTCGTTGATGCCATTGGAGGGGAAATGATACCGGTAGAGGTAACTGATCCGCTAGGAGGGCGTGTCATTGCTCATTTTGGGCTTCTAAGTGATAAAGTCACCGGCGTTATTGAGATGGCGGCTACTTCTGGTCTTAATCTAGTTCCGCCTCAGAAGCTTAACCCATTATTGACTACTACCTATGGCACTGGAGAGTTAATCCTAGCTGCGCTTGAGAGGGGCTGCCGAAAATTGATTGTTGGTATTGGCGGTAGCGCCACCAATGATGGTGGCGCGGGGATGGCCCAAGCCCTAGGCGCCAAGTTACTGGATACCAAGGGAGTGCCCCTAGCTTTTGGTGGAGCGGCACTAGCTGACCTAGAACATATCGATGTTACAACCATAGACCCCCGCCTAGCCGATTGTGATATCATCTTAGCCTGTGATGTCACTAATCCTCTTTGTGGTCCCCAGGGAGCTTCTGCTGTTTATGGACCCCAGAAGGGAGCTACTAAGGAAATGGTGGTAAAGCTTGACGCAGCACTAGCTCACTACGCTGAGGTTATTGAAAGGGACCTTGGTATTGATGTCAGGGATGTGCCTGGAGCAGGAGCAGCGGGGGGCTTGGGAGCCGGGCTCATTGCTTTCCTCAAGGCTAGGGTACTACCCGGTGTAGATGTTGTCATTCAAGCCACTGGTCTCATTGAGCACCTGAAAGAGGCCACTCTTGTTTTCACAGGTGAGGGCAGGCTCGATAGCCAAACGGCTTGTGGTAAAGTGCCGGTAGGAGTTGCCAGAAAGGCCAAAGCCTTTGGACTACCGGTTATCGCCATCGCTGGTGAGATTGGCAGTGGTTATCAAGCGGTCTATGAGCAGGGAATAGACACTGTTTTCAGTATTGCTCCTGGACCTATCAGCTTTAGCCAATCCACGGAGATGGCGGAAAAGCTAATCACCGATGTTGCCGAGCGCGCCATTCGATTATTTATATGTGGCAGGCAGGGTCGGGACACTAAAAATATTAAGGAGTAGTGAATGCCTCTCATTAGGTTACCTCAACTAGCATGGTATGGGACCAAAGAACTTGGGCTTCCTCTGCCTGATAGTTGGCAGGTAGAGGTCTATAATATGGCTGGTTTTGACCGTCCAGCTATGAAGCTGGACGAAATTAAGGTCGCCATAACTAATCTAATCGGCTCACCACCCATCAGGGAGCTTGCCCGAGGAAAGAATGAGGTAGTCATCATCTTTGATGACATGACCCGTGTTACCAGGGTGGCTGAGCTAGTGCCTTTTGTTCTGGAAGAGCTGGCTGAGGCTGGCATTCCAGATAATAGGATTCAGTTCATTTGTGCCACAGGCGTTCATATGGCATGGGATAGGTTGAGTTTTGTTAAAAAACTTGGTGAACCGACCTTGGCCAGATTCCCCGTCTACAATCACAATCCCTTTGATAATTGCACCTATGTTGGTACTACCAGCTATGGAACTGATATTTACATCAATGCCGAGGTAATGAAGTGTGACCTCAAGATTGCTATCGGCTCGGTAGTTCCTCATCCCAATACCGGGTTTGGCGGTGGGGGTAAGATTATTCTGCCTGGGGTATCCTCTATAGAAACTATTGAGCATTTTCATCGCATAGAAGCTGAATTCAAGCAGAAGTACCCGAGTAAGCTGATTACGGGAATGGGAGTCTTTGATGATAACCCCTTGCGACTTAATATTGAAGAAGCTACGGCTCTAGCTGGTCTGGATTTAAAGATAGACTGCATGGTTAATATGTGGGGGGAGACGGTAGCCATCTTTGCCGGCACCCCAGAACCAACCTGGGCAGATGCTATTGGTGAAGCCAAGGCTCATTATCTCACCCCGGAGACAAAAGGGGAGGGCATTGTTATCGCCAACACCTTCGCTAAAGCCAATGAGGCAATCATGATTGGCTTGAACACCGCCTTTAGTGCGGTAAGCGATAAAGGTGGGGATATTGTCCTTATCGCTAACGCTCCTGATGGGCAGGTTACCCATTATTTAATGAGCGATTTTGGTAAAACGACCAGTGGAAAGCTCAAGTTGCTGGCGGAAGTCCCTCAAAATGTCAATCACGTGATTATCTACTCGGAATACCCTGATGTTGCTGGTCGAGGGTATATTGAGGCGTCAGATAAAGTTTTGTTTGTCAATAATTGGGATGATGCCCTACAGGCTCTTCAACAATTTCACCGGGCTGAGACAAAGGTGGCAGTGCTTCCCAACGCTGAGATTCAATACTTTCTTTCACAAATCAAAGAGAAGGGATGAACACGGGTTTATTTAGTGAATTTTTAGTCAGCAATGATAAACTTCGAGTATATAGCGGGGATAGACTTATCTTTACGTCAAGTAGAGATGGTTTATTGTCTCTACTTGAATACATTGATAAGTTTTCTCCTTATGAGAAGGCTGTCACCGTCTTTGACCGGGTTGTTGGCAATGCAGCCGCTTTACTCTTAAAAAGAATATTTTGTCGTGAAGTTTATAGTCCTTTAGGTAGCGAACTCGCCGTTAGGACATTGAGCTACTTTGGTATCGGCTATCACTTTACTGAAATTGTGCCCTATATTCGAGGCCGTGGTCAGGAAGGTATGTGCCCGATGGAGAAATTATCGTTAAGTAAGAGCCCCGAAGAATTTTATCAGGCGTGCCTAACCTTAGATTTAGGCCATGGCTTCTAATCTCGTTACTACCTCATTTATAGTTTGTTCAGCAGTAGATGCCCCGGCAGTTATACCTATATGGTATTGGCCTTGTAGCCAAGAGGATTGGATTTCGTCGGCTGTTTCAACTAGATATGTTGTAGTAGCCTTAGCACACAACTGGGCAAGACAATTAGTATTAGCACTGGTATGACTACCGATAACGAGCATCAAGTCCACTCTACTGGCTAGCTCAAGGGCGGCTGTCTGTCGTTTTCTAATATCATGACATAGAGTATCAATAACGCGTAGCTCAGAGTCTTTAGCCAAGGCAGAATCAATAAGTTTCTTTACAAATTCGGTGAAATGAGCTGATATTTGGGTTGTCTCGGATAGAACGCCTAGGCGGCGAGGCAGAGGGTCAAACTTGGCTATAAATCTGTCATCTAGCATAGCCTCTCCTTGACCATTAGCCCAACCAAGAACACCCCTGACTTCGGGATGGTTAGCCTCACCATATATGATGACAAAGAAGCCAGATTTAGCTAATTTTCGAGCTGTAATCTGGGCCCGGTGAACAAAAGGACAAGTAGTATTAATTATGTTAATATGTCGAGCCCGAATTTCTGCCTCTAGTTGGGGGCTCACCCCATGAGTGCCAATGGCTACAGTGTTACCCTGTATATCATCCAAACCTCTGGTTGCCCTAACCCCAATTTCAGCCAGTCTTTGTAGCACCTGTTGGTTGTGTACTACAGCCCCCAGTGTTTCCACACCACCATGCTTGCGGGCAGCCCTTTCTAAGATATCAATGGCTCGTCTAACCCCAAAGCAAAGTCCTGTTCCAGCCGCTTTCTCAATTCTTATTGCCATCTAGTCCCTGCATCTAGCATAGTGTCCTTGATATTCAGGGGGTAGGAGTTCGGCTATATGCTCCATTATATAATTAGCCAGCTCAGCAAGCTCTGCCTTGGTCAATTTATCATTGGCAGGTGGCAGGTAGAAAGGGCAGCCAATATTAACCATTGCCTTAGGGCGATGCAATAACATCCAGAATAGACCCTTCTTTACCTTTTCCATGCCAGTAATACCTACAGGAAGAATAGGAACACTGTTATGCAAGGCTATCAATGCTGAGCCTGGGAAAGCAGGTTGTAGTTGGGCATTTTTGCTCCTCGTTCCCTCAGGGAACATAGCTAGGGCTTGACCACTGTCCAGAACCTGGTTTGCCAGTTGCAATGCCTTCCTATCCATTATTCCCCCTCTACGCACTGGGAAGGCACCAAAGGCAAGTGCCAGGGGTTTTATTAACCGGGAACGAAATATCTCCTCTTTAGCCATAAATATCACTTTGCGGTTGAGGCTAATAGCAAGCAAATATTGGTCAGCATAACTAAGATGATTAGATACAATTAACAAAGGTCCCTGCTCAGGAACATTCTCTTTTCCCTTAACTCGCCGACGGTTAAACAGGAAGAACATCATCCTGGAAAACAGGAGTATCAGCAACCGTCCTATTCTTTGGTGCCTTTTTTGATGAAGCTGGAACTGCATTATACCCCCCTGGGGAAAATACTTTTAAATTATACCTTATTGCTAGGAGCAAAAACAAACAAAGTAGAGTTTATTAGCCTTGATTAAATTGTTTACCAACCCCTCACCCTTTACTAAGCAACCTCCGTTTAGACGTCGTTTATCTAGGGAAGTTTGAAGGGGCAAAGCCCCTTCAAACTTAATCACTTCCCCCTCATGATAGGAATATATATCCATATCATGGAGAGGGGGACTAAGGGGGTGAGGTCGATAAACAGTCTTGATTAAGCTTACGTTTTACTCCATAATACTGGAGCAAAGTATGAAAAGGTTAAGCATTGGTAAAATAAGAGGCCTGCAACAGATTGCTAATTCGGAGGGTGTCTTTACTATCTGTGCTATGGACCACCGTGGCTCCTTACGCAGTATGATTGATGATGAGCACCCGGGAGAAGTCAACTACGAAGAGATGGTTGAGCGCAAGCTGGAGCTGTGTTCTAGTCTAGCCAAATACGCCAGCGCCGTGTTACTTGACCCTATATTTGGTGTTGCTCAATGCATTACTCATGGTGCCTTGCCTAATAATACTGGGCTTCTGGTTAGTATAGAAGCCTCTGGCTATAGTGGCGGAAAGGAACACCGCTTGACCAAATTACTAGATGGGTGGAGCGTGGAGAAGATTAAGCGAATGGGTGCCTCGGCAGTAAAGATTCTGGTCTATTATCGGCCAGATTTAGAACAGTTGGCCAGCCAACAATTGAACACAGTTAATATGGTGGCTAAGGAATGTATAAAATATGACCTCCCTTTCTTGGTGGAACCAAAGAGTTATCCTATAGGCAATGAAATTAGTAACCCTCAGGATTTTGCTGTGGTAAAAGAACAATTAGTGATTAAAACTGCCCGGGCTATCACTGCCCTGCCCATAGATGTGCTAAAGGCTGAGTTCCCCGCTGATTTGCACTATAAAAAGGATAAAGCTGAGCTTATCAATCTCTGTCGTGATTTAGACAAGTCATCCTAGGTGCCGTGGGTCATCTTGAGCGCCGGTGTCGAATTCGAGCTATTTTGCCAACAGGTGGAAATCGCCTGCCAGGCAGGAGCCTCGGGCTTTGTCGGTGGTCGTGCTATCTGGCAGGAGGCTATGTATATTGATGATGCCCGAGAAAGGGTTCATTATCTATCAACTGTAGGCGCAGATAGGCTAAAGCGACTAAGTGAGATAGCTAACAAGTACGCTGTGCCCTGGTATAAGAGGTTTGGAGTGGCCGCCCATGAGCTGGTGCATATATCAGAAAAGTGGTATGAAGAATACTGAAATCAGGAGGGGGCTATGATTGTTACTATTACCCTTAATCCCAGCCTGGATAGAACTGTTATTGTTGATGGACTAAAGGTGAATGAGAGTAACCGATGGACCAGTGTGCATCATTATGCCGGGGGTAAAGGTATAGATGTGTCGCGTGCTATCCACGAGATGGGTGGTCAGACTATAGCCTATGGATTCATAGGTGGTGACGAAGGTAGAACCCTGGAGGTAAAGCTTGATGAAGAGGGGGTGCCATTTAGCTTCACCCCGATTGAGCAGGAAACACGGGTCAATTTTATTATTTCTGATACCAGAGCCTCCCAGCAGACAATAATTAATGCCCCAGGTCCGCGTATATCAAAACGAGAACTAGCCAGATTCTTTAAGAAATTGAGAGGAATTTATCCCAGCCCTGAGTTAATGGTAGCCAGCGGCAGTGTTCCACCCGGTGTTCCGTTTGATATTTATTACACCATAGTCCAGGAAGCTAAAAGTCATAGAGTAAGAACCATCCTGGATTCTGCCGGTCAGTGGTTAGAAGAGGGGATAAAGGCTAAGCCCTATCTCATCAAGCCTAATATCCGCGAGGCTGCGGAGTTGCTAAGGACAGAGCTGTCTACTGAGGAAGCAATCACCAAGGCAGTTCTTAATCTAATTGAAATGGGTGTTGAAATAGCAGTCATCTCCAGGGGAGAGGATGGAATCATTGCTGCCACCAGGGATGGTATGTTTAAGGCGGTTCCACCCCCAGTAAAGGTACGAAGTGCTGTGGGCGCTGGTGATTGCACTATAGCCGGGCTTGCCTTAAAGCTAGCTCGGGGGGAGCCATTGATAGAAGCCTGTCGATTGGCGGTAGCTATGGGAACTGCCGCAGTGTTAACACCCGGTACCGAACTGGCCCATAGAGCCGATGTGGAAAAATTACTACCCCAAATCAAGGTCAGTAGGGTGTCAATTAAGCAGTAGGCTAAAACATTCTTCCCGGCTAGTAACTAAGAGAGGCGCTATCCCCTCTCTTCCCCTATATCTCTGAGAGCTGACGAGTAAGCGCCAAAGGTTTGAGAATCAAACAGCACGAACACCACTTCCCTGAGAGAGGTAGTGCTGTGGCTAAGAAAGGTGATAGCGGCGTTGATGGCTAGTTTTGAAGCTTGGTTAACCGGATAGCCATAGGCACCGGTGCTTATTGAGGGGAAGGAAATGCTATTGAGGTTGTTCTCGGCGGCTAGTTTCAGGCTCTCGTGATAAGCACTGGCTAGCAATTCGGGTTCTCCCTTATTACCACCGTGCCAGATAGGGCCAACGGTATGGATGACATATTTTGCCGTAAGATTTCCCCCGGTCGTCATTACTGCCTTACCTGTTGGCAGCCGCCCTTGTCTGGCTACAATTTGCTTGCACTCATCTAAAATGGCGGGACCTCCTGCCCTGTGGATAGCTCCATCCACTCCGCCACCACCCATAAGGCTGGGGTTGGCAGCATTAACTATGGCATCGGTGCTCTGCTGGGTAATGTCTCCTTGAATTATGTGCAACTTTACTTGGTTAACAGTAACTTCTGTAGCTTGGTTCGCCATATCCTTGCCTCCACCTTTTTGTTATGACGGTTGAAGTTCCTTCAGGTTCTTATAGAGTTCGAGCGACCCTGGGTTGGCCAACGCATCTATATTGGGAACGGACTCGTTGTGAATCACATTCTTGACTGCCTTTTCCACCTTTTTGCCACTGATGGTATATGGGATATCATCAATAGCTATAATCTTGGCTGGGACATGACGGGGGGTGGTGTTTTTCCTGATGGTGGTTTTGATTTTGTTAATCAAGTCTTCAGTTAGTTCTACCCCCTCGGCTAGCTTTAGAAACAAGATAACCCGAACATCGCCTTCCCAATCTTGCCCGACTACAACGCTGTCTGTAACCTCGTCCAGAGTCTCCACCTGACGATAAATCTCAGCGGTGCCAATCCTCACCCCTCCTGGCTTAAGGACAGTATCGGAGCGTCCGAAGATGATAATCCCGGTATCAGTAATTTCAATATAGTCTCCGTGAGTCCAAACATCAGGGTAGACATCGAAATAGGCGCTTTGGTATTTCTCTTGGTTCGGGTCATTCCAGAAGTAGAGAGGCATGGAGGGGTAAGAGGTAGTGACAACAAGCTCGCCCTTTTGATTGACCACTGGATTCCCTTGGGGGTCAAAGCATTGTACATTCACACCCAAGCTTGGAGCCTGGAGTTCCCCAGCATAGACTGGGCCAATTGGATTCCCCAGCATAAAGCACCCGTTGATGTCAGTGCCTCCTGAAATAGACGATAGAAGCACATCCTGCTTGATATCTCGATAGACAAACTGGAAACTCTCCACAGAGAGAGGAGAGCCTGTGGAGGTGATTGTCTTCAAGCTGGTCAAATCATATTCCTTACCTGGCTTAACCCCACGCTTTTCAAGCTCGGCAAGATATCTAGCACTAGTCCCGAATATTGTTATCTTTTCATCCTGAGTCAGCTTCCACAGTGCTCCAGGATTAGGGTAGAAAACGGAACCATCATAGAGGACGACGGTGGCACCTAATGCCAGGCTGCTCACCAGCCATGTCCACATCATCCAACTGGTAGTAGTAAAGTAAACGATAACATCTCCTGGTTTAACATCAGTATGAAGCTTCAATTCCTTTAAATGTACGGCGAGAATCCCGGCGGCTCCTTGAACTATACACTTGGGCAGGCCAGTAGTCCCTGAAGTGTACATAATGAATAAGGGGTGGTCAGAGGGGAGTTGCTCAAACTGGATTTCAAGCCCAGCTTCCTTGGCTAAGAAATCCTCATAGTGAATCGAATTAGGGACTTGGCTAATATCTGGCTTCTTTTCAACATAAGGGGCAACCACTACCTTCTGAATAGAAGGGAGTTCCTTCAAGATGCCAGCAACTCGCTCTAGAGAATCATAGGTCTTCCCATTGTAAAAATAGCTATCAGCGGTAAAGAGAACCTTAGGTTCGGTCTGCCCAAAGCGGTCAAGAGCCCCTTTAATGCCGAAGTCTGGTGAGCAGGCTGACCAGGTAGCACCGATGCTAGTGCTAGCCAGCATAGCAATAACGGTTTCTATCATATTAGGCATGAATCCTGCCACTCGGTCGCCTGCCTTGACTCCTAATTCCCGTAAAGATTTTGCCAGGCGGGCTACTTGCTGATAGAGCTCGGCATAGGTAATTCTTATTGCTTCTCGAGCCTCACTCTTGAAGATGAGAGCGGTTCGATTATCGCGGTAGCGAAGCAGATTTTCGGCAAAATTGAGGCGGGCACCCTGAAACCATTTAGTGTCCATCATCCGCTGGGCAGGGGTCATAACAGTATCATAGGCTGTTGAAGCCTTAATCTCACCAAATTCCCACATCAATGCCCAAAAATCAGTTAGATTGCTTATCGACCAATCATAAAGTTCATTGTAGGAGGTAAATTTTGTCCCATATCGCTCATTAACCAGACTGATAAATCTGGTTATATTGGCGTTCTTTTTACGCTCCTCTGATGGTTTCCAAAGGGGTAACTTCATGGTATTCTCACCCTTCTTAATAATGCTGTCTTGCTCTTCTATCTGGTCTCCAGTTGCCTGACTTCCACGCCAGTTAGGCTTTCCAAAGCCTTGACCAATGCCTGGGTGCCGCTCTTGCCTTCACCCGAGGACTGAAGTGAATAGTACATCTGGTGGATAAAGCTGGTCACCGGGAGTGGGGTTTTCATGGCTGCGGCGGTTTCCATAATTAGTCTGAGGTCTTTCTGCATTAGGTCAACCATGAACCCAGGGCTGAAATCCCGTTTAATGATACGTGGCCCCAGGTTTTCCAGCTGCCATGACCCGGCGGCACCACCCTTAATGGCGTTGATAGCTTTGTCTAGGTCAACACCTGCTTTTTGACTAAATACTAGCCCCTCAACTACAGCATTGAGATTACCAGCTACAAGGATCTGATTCACCAGCTTTACTGTCTGCCCCATACCATTAGAACCAACGTGAGCGATATTTTTACCCATAGCCTCAAAGATAGGCTTGCAGCGCTCAAATACTTCAGCATCGCCACCTACCATAATGGATAGTGTGCCCTTGATAGCTCCTTGTTCCCCTCCACTCACGGGAGCATCCAGCATGTGAACCTCTTTTTGTCTAAGGCGAGCGGCTATTTCTTGTGTTGCCTGGGGAGAAATAGTGCTCATATCGATGACCACTGAGCCGGGTTTAATTCCTTCTATAACACCATCCTTGCCTAGGATCACCTCCTCCACATCTGGTGTATCGGAAACTATGGTAATAACCACGGGACACTCCATAGCTAGCTCTCTGGGTGAATCAGCTTTCTTAGCACCTTCCTTGGCTAATTGCTCGGCCTTGGACTTAGTGCGGTTATAGGCTACGACCTCAAAACCAGCCTTGAGTAGGTTGCGAGCCATGGGCATACCCATGATACCAAGACCAATAAAGCCAACTTTTTCCAGCATAGCAAAGCTCCTTTAGTTTTGGCTATTCTAGCATCCCTTTTCCCAAAGGTGCAACATTAATTAATCATCTGAACAAGGACAAAGGCTTGACAAAATACTATATATTGTGGTAATATAACCTCGTAATACTACATGATGTGGTATTGGCTATGAATTGTCCTTATTGTGATTATCCTGATTCCAAGGTTATAGATTCTCGTGATGCGAATGAGGGCGTACGCCGTCGGCGTCAGTGCTTATCTTGTGGGTCTCGTTTCACTACCTATGAGCGGATGCAGCCGGCCAGCCTGTTCGTGGTTAAGAAAGATGGGAGGCGTGAGGAATTTAGTCGGGATAAGCTGCTAATCGGTATTCGTAAGGCTTGTGAAAAACGGCCACTGCCTACTGGCACTGTTGATAAGCTGGTTGATGATATAGAGGCTGAGCTTTACCACCTGGGTAAGCCAGAGATACCCGGTGCTGTTATTGGTGATATGGTGATGGAAAGGTTAAAGAGCCTGGACTACATTGCCTATATCCGTTTTGCCAGTGTCTACCGGGAGTTTACTGATATCACCGCCTTAAAACAAGAAGTAGATACCCTACTCAGTGCTGAAGCATCTCAACCGGCTGGTCAACTACCCCTACTCCCCGATGACAGATTAAAGGAACTAGCTAAGAGCCGTAGAAGGAGTCGGAAATGAACCCAGCTAATGATTCAGAAAACAAACAATTGCTCAATCGCACCCAGATTGCCCGGGCTGTCTTTGCCGCCGCCGAGTCTATGGGTATAGCCGATAGAAAGCTAGTGGAGCAACTCACTGCACAAGTGATTAAACGTCTGGAAAAATCGACGCCGCTACCTCAAACGGAACAGCCTCTGCCCGGAATGGAAGACCTGGTGCCCAAGTCCCGGCGAACTCAGAAGCAACTGCCCAGTGGGTCTGAAATCCAGGCTATAGTGGAAGAGATATTGGCGAGTAAAGAAAAAGAATCAGTTGAGAAAGAGGAGGTTAAACCTAAAATGGAGGTTACCAGGGTTAAGTCCAAGGCTAAGTCGGCTGGCGTGGCCACTCTTACCGAAAATGCCCTTCGTGTTCTGGAAAGAAGGTATTTGAGGAAGGACGCCCAAGGGAATGTTATCGAGAAGCCCGAAGAGATGTTCCGCCGTGTGGCCCAGGCTATTGCCTCGGCTGAGCTTATCTATGACTCTAAGGCAGATGTCAAGAGTAGGGAAGAGGAATTCTACCGATTGATGGCTAATCTAGAGTTCCTGCCTAACTCCCCTACCCTAATGAATGCCGGGAGAGAGTTAGGGCAACTGTCAGCCTGCTTTGTCCTTCCTATTGAGGATTCAATGGAGTCCATCTTTGATGCAGTAAAAAATACTGCCCTCATCCACAAAAGTGGTGGGGGGACTGGATTTTCCTTCTCTAGGCTAAGACCGGAAAGTGATAGGGTTGGCTCTACAGGTGGCGTCGCCAGTGGTCCGGTTTCTTTTATGCGGGCTTTTGATGTTGCCACTGATGTTATTAAACAAGGGGGGATGCGCCGGGGGGCAAACATGGCTATTCTCAATGTTAACCACCCCGATATTATGAAGTTCATAAGGGCTAAAGACGACCCTACTGCTTTTACTAACTTTAATCTCTCGGTAGCCGTAACCACTGAATTTATGGAAGCAGTCAAGGCCGGCACTGACTATGAGCTAGTAAATCCACGCACTAAACAGGTAGCGGATAGGCTCAATGCCAAGGAAGTGTTTGACCAGATAGCGGCTATGGCCTGGAAAACCGGCGACCCAGGCATTGTTTTCATTGACCGAATAAATCAAGATAACCCTACCCCCCATCTGGGCAATATTGAAAGTACCAACCCTTGTGGGGAACAGCCTTTGCTTCCCTATGAGTCGTGTAATCTGGGCTCTATCAATTTAGCCAGAATGCTACGAACCAAAAACGGAGCTGCCGAGATTGATTATCCCAAGCTGGCTGAGATAGTGAAAATTGCGGTCAGATTCTTGGATAATGTCATTGATGTCAATAAGTTCCCTCTACCTGAAATAGCTGAAATGACTAAGAAATCCAGGAAAATCGGGCTGGGGGCGATGGGTTTTGCTGATATGCTAATTAAGCTAGGCATTCCTTACGACTCGGAAGAGGCACTACAAGTTGCCTCTGATATTATGCATTTTATCAATGAAGAGGCGTGTAAGGCATCAGTAGAATTAGCTAAGGAGCGCGGTGTCTTTCCTGCCTTCAATGACAGCATCTATGATGTCCCCAGCGGTCTCAAGCTAAGGAATGCCTCATGCACTACCATCGCTCCTACTGGCACCCTGAGCATAATAGCTGGCTGCTCCAGTGGCATTGAGCCTCTTTTTGCCCTGAGCTACACCCGCAATATTCTGGACGGCGCCCAACTATTAGAGGTAACCCCCTATTTTGAGGAAGTGGCTAAAAGTGAGGACTTCTACTCTGAGGAGCTTATGCAACGGCTAGCCGACGGGGCTAAACTACACGATATGGACGAAGTCCCTGATGGAATCAAACAGGTATTTGTCACCGCTCATGAAATACAGCCTGAATGGCATGTTAAGATGCAGGCAGCCTTCCAGAAGTCCACACATAATGCTGTCTCCAAAACAGTCAACTTCCCCCAAGAGGCTACTCGGGAAGATATAGCTAAGGTGTATATGATGGCTTATGAGGGGGGACTAAAGGGAATAACTATTTACCGGGATAGAAGTCGTGAAGCGCAGGTATTAACCACGGGTAAGGTGGAGAAGGTTGAGGGCGTTGGGCTTATCCCCAGGAAGCGGTCAAAGGTAACCTCGGGGATAACTGAGAGGGTAACCACCGGTTGTGGTTATATCTATGTAACCGTCAACTCTGATGAGCAAGGAATATGCGAGGTCTTCTCCAGTCTGGGCAAAGCTGGAGGCTGTGCCTCAGCCCAGCTTGAAGCCACCTGCCGACTTATCTCGTTAGCTTTAAGGTCTGGGGTAGATGTCGCCTCAGTAGTGAGGCAGCTCCGTGGTATCCGCTGCCCATCCATTGCCTGGGAAGGTGGCAAGGCGGTGCTCTCCTGTGCCGATGCCATTGCCAGCGTGCTGGAAAAACATATAGGTGGTGATACTAAGCTGGAGGACTACGGTTTAGCCAAGAACCTAGCCGGGCAGTGCCCTGATTGTGGCAACCTCCTTGTCTATCAAGAAGGCTGCTTCATCTGCCCCAGCTGCGGCTATACCAAGTGCTAAAATACAAAATCTAAGAAATTGAAGGAGGAGTAACATGAGTGAACAGCCTGCCAAAAAAGAAGTAAAGGTTTCATTTCCGGAAAGCCTTAGAGGCGGTGTGTATTCCAATAATATGGTCATTACCCATACCAAGGAAGAGTTTATCCTGGACTTCATGATGATAACACCTCCCGTTGGTTCGGTGACGGCACGGGTGGTTATTAGTCCCGGCCATATGAAAAGGATGGTTTCCGCACTTAAATTAAATCTAGAGAAATACGAGTCCAGGTTTGGCAAACTAGCCGAAGCCGCTGAGCCCCCTAAGCCGACCATGGGCTTCCACCCCCCTCCAGAATAGGAAGAGCGCAAGCGGAATTATATTGGCTACTACATTGCCAGCTATTTATACCCCTGTTCTGATAACCCTCCCTCACATTTACATTGCATCACATTATCCCTATTCGCAATTTTAGTCCAGAGGCTATATAATTGACTCAGTAAACATAATGCAAAATAGCTCGGAAGGAAGGTGATATATAGTGGATAAGACGGAGAGGGTGATGATATTCATTGATGGCAGCAACCTGTATCATTCTATCAAGAATTTTTTTAAAAGAACTGATATAGACATGGGCAAGCTTGGTAATAAGCTCTTGGACAAGCGCCGGTTAGTAAGAATCTATTACTATAATGCCAAGGTAGGACTTAAGGAAGAGCCAGAGCGATACCGGGACCAGCAGGCGTTCTTTGCCAGTGTAAGTGCCATACCTTACTGTGAGTTACGTTTAGGGCGCCTGGTTTACATCAATTGGCCTAATACCCCTCCCTTCGAAAAGGGAGTTGATATACAATTAGCTACTGACATGATAACTCACAGTTTTAAAAACAATTATGATGTGGCTGTTCTGGTGGCTGGCGACAATGATTATGTGGGTGCCCTCCAGTCGGTAAAGGACAACGGGAAGCATGTAGAGATTGCCTTATTTGGCAAAGAACGGACTTCCCGGCAGTTAAGGGTAGCAGCCGATAGAGTAATAACTATAAACGCTCGGTTTCTCAAGGGCTGCTGGAAGTAAACAAAAAGTTAGTCAATAGCCTTATGGGTTGGGATGAAATCAAAAAAGCAAGACGGCGGCTTTCCCGGGAACAGGGCACTATTATCAAAGATTGGGGAGGTAGAATCCCCATCGCCCTTATTTACCCAAACTCCTATTATGTTGGGATGTCCAATCTGGGAGTTCATGCCATCTATAGGCTTTTAAATAGCTACAGTGAAGTCGTTTGTGAACGAGCCTTCTGGGAAAAAGACAGCAGCATTCAGCAACTAACCCCTTTGTGCCTGGAATCTCAGCGACCACTTTCAGATTTTACTGTCCTTGCCTTTTCTGTCACCTATGAGATTGATTACTTTAACGTAGTCCAAATTCTTAAAGCCAGTGGCATACCCCTATATGCTGCTGACCGTGATGAAAGGCATCCGGTAGTTATAGCTGGCGGTCCCTGCATTACGGCTAATCCTATGCCCTTGTCACCGTTCTTTGATTGCCTGTGTATTGGTGAGGCAGAGCCAATACTACCAGCTATGCTTTCCGTACTGTCTGAGGGCATTAGGGGTAAGCGCGATGAACTGCTAAAAGCGCTAGCCTCACTGCCTGGCCTTTATGTGCCACAATATTACTCGGGAGCTCCTGTGGTTCGCCAGTGGGTAACAAATCTGGATGATTGTCCTACCACCTCTACCATACTTACTCAAGATACCGAGCTAGGTGGCTTATATCTCATTGAGGTAGAGCGGGGCTGCAACTGGGGCTGTCGCTTTTGTTTGGTCAGCAATGCCTTTTCCCCTATGCGCTTCCGCTCTAGGGATAAGCTGATAGAACAAGCTAAGCTAGGACTTAAATATAGAAGGCGGCTTGGGTTAGTCGGGGCGGCTGTTTCCGACCACCCTCAGATAGAGGAGCTAATGGTTAAGCTGCAACAGATGGGGGCTGAACTCTCCGTCAGCTCTCTGCGAATGAGACCCCTTTCCCGCATAGTACTGAGAGAATTAGCCAAAGGGGGAGCCCGGACCATTGCTCTTGCCCCTGAGGCTGGCTCCCAGCGCTTACGCCAGGTCATTAGAAAGGGCATCTCTGAGGATGATATTTTAGAGTCAGTAAGCAAAGTCGCTGAGTTGAAAATAAAACAACTCAAACTCTACTTCATGATTGGTTTGCCCTCAGAGACTGACGAAGATATTGAGGAAATCATAAACCTGACTCTTAGCTGTAAGAACATCATTGATAGGCAACAAAGTGGCTGTCGTATTACTCTCAGTGTTGCTCCCTTTGTGCCTAAGGCGGGAACACCCTTCCAATGGCTGCCTATGGCGCAACTCTCCACTTTGAATCATCGTTTGTTTCTACTCAAAAACAACTTATTGCCCAAAGGGATTAAGCTCAAATGTGAAAGCCCAGCCTGGAGTCAGGTTCAAGGGGTTCTAGCCCGAGGCGATATTAAATTAGCTGAGGTGCTGGCTAATACTGAAGGGGTGTCATTGTCTGGCTGGCGTCAAGCGGTAAAAAAATGCGGTTTAGATATTGATTTTTATGCTCACCAGAGGTGGGATGCTCATCAGGAATTACCGTGGGCGATATTAGATTCGGGTATTAAACCCGGTCATTTGGAGCTTGAGCTAAACCGAGCCCTGGCTCACCGTTAATCCAGTATTTTCTCCAGGCTCTGCCGCCATACGGCTTCCATATCCTCAAGAGGGAGGTCTATATAGCCCCCCATAATAAACCGCTTACCGCCTACCGTGCCTAATCTAGTTAGAGGTACTCCTTGACCCTTAGCTAGGGCTTCTAACTGCCGAACCTTATCCTGGTCGACTGAGACTACAATCCTGGATTGCGCTTCGCCAAATAAGGTGGCATCCAGTCTATCCCCAAATTGCCACCTCTCCCCTTTAAAACCAAGACCTCGGCGTAAACACGACTCAGCTAAAGTAATCGCCAGACCGCCATTAGCGCAGTCATGAGCTGAACTAACAACCCCTTGCTTAATGGCCTTCAGGCAGCAAGACTGCACCCTCTTTTCTAGGTCAAGGTCAATATGAGGTCTGCCTTTAACCAGGTTATGAACCAGCTCGAGGTAGTCGCTGCCGCCTAATCCCCCACCGTCAAAACCGCTACCCAATAGAAATACCTGGTCGCCTTCCTTGACAAAGCCCATATCACAGCGCTGGCTTATATCTTCAATAAGACCAACCATGCCACATATCGGCGTGGGATAGATGGCACCTTCCCTACCCTCGTTATAAAGGCTAACATTGCCACTAATTACCTGAATATTCAATTTGCGGCAGGCTCTGGCTATGCCTCGAATAGACTCTTTAAGCTGGTAGTACACATCCTTATTCTCCGGATTGCCCAGGTTCAGGCAGTCGGTAACAGCTAGGGGCTTGGCACCGGAGCAGACTAGATTTCGAGCTGCCTCAGCCACGGCTATAGTCCCTCCCAGATAGGGGTCAAGGTAGCAGTAGCGTCCATTCCCATCCACAGTAAAAGAAAGCCCCTTACCATTACCTTTCACCTGCAGCATCCCAGCATCACCACCGGGAGGAATAACCACCTCGGCTTGATTAGCATAATCAGAGTGACGAAATATCCATTCCCGACTACAAATATTGGCTGATGCCAGCAACTTAAGGAAAACAGATTGAGCCCTGTCTGGAGTCAGGTCAGGGATATCCCCTAGGTCAAGCGATTGAAGCCGCGTTAACCACCTCGGCTTCCTTACCTGATAGGTATACATTGGTGGTTCAGTAAGAGCCTTCACCGGGGCTTCAGCCACCACGGTATCACCCTCTTTAACTCTAGCTAGTCCATCGCTAGTAACCCGGCCGATAATGTGGCAACGGAGCCCCCAGCGATGGAACAGGTCTGATACCTTATCCTTAAATTCCTGCTTGACTATTATCAACATTCTTTCTTGTGTTTCAGAGAGCATAATCTCGTAGGGGGTCATCCCTGTTTCTCGGCGTGGGACTTTAAGCACATCAAGCTCCACCCCGTTACCGGCTCTAGAAGCTGTCTCTGCGGCTGAGCAGGTTAAGCCAGCCGCCCCCAAGTCCTGCATACCTACCAGCCAGTCGGTCTTAGCCAGCTCCAAACAGGCTTCAATAAGTAGTTTCTCCAGGGCTGGGTCGCTGGCTTGGACTACCGTGCTCGGCTTAGCCTCAGCCTCAAGTGTTCTTGATGCCAGCCCTGAGGCGCCATGAACTCCATCCCTGCCTGTTTCAGTCCCAACTATCATTAGTAGGTTACCCACACCGCTGGCTCTAGCCCGAACCAATTTCTCAATCTCCACGATACCCATGCACATGGCATTAACCAGTGGATTGGTTGAATATGAATGGGAAAAGTAGGACTCCCCAGCGATGGTAGGGATGCCCAGCTTATTTCCGTAGTCAGCAAAACCAGCCACCGCCTTAGTGAATAGATACCGATTATGGGTGCTATCTAGAGGACCAAAGCGCAAAGAATCAATAGCTGCTACCGGACGAGCTCCCATAGTCAAAATGTCTCGCACTACCCCACCCAATCCGCTGGCTGCCCCGTGATAGGGTTCAATAGCTGAGGGATGGTTATGGGACTCAATCTTCATCACCACCGCCAAGCCATCACCAATATCGACTACACCGGCATTCTCAGCTCCAATATCAGCCAGCACCTTCTTGCTGCGAGCGGGGAATAGCTTGAATAAAGGCTTGGAGTGTTTATAACCACAATGCTCACTCCACAGTGAGCCAAACATACCTATCTCGACAATTGTTGGCTCTCGGCCCAACCTGTGGACAATGAGCTCATATTCTGCTTCGCTTAGAGCGACTTCGTCTAGTATCCGTTTATCAACTGCCATTGTTCACTTGAAGGATTATGAACCTAGTAATTCAGTTACTATCGCGTTTATCTCTCGCCCATCCGCTTTCCCTTTAAGTTGAGCGATAAGTTTGGGCATAACCTTCCCTTTATCACCAGGTCCCTGCGCCCCTACCTCCTCAATAACTTGGCGAGCGGCGGCTATAATCTCCTCCCGGGTCATCTGCCGGGGTAAATACTCCTTTAGCACAGCCAGCTCCGCTTCTTCCTGAGCCACCAGGTCTTGGCGGTTGCCTTGCCTGAAGGCTTCAATGCTCTCCTGATGCTGTCTCACCTCCTTGGCAATAATGCCAAGGATATCGGTATCATCTAAAGCGGCATGCCGGGCGATTTCAGCGTTTTTAATGGCTGCCCTCACCAATTGGATAACGGAACGTCTTACCTTATCCCCGTCCCTCATCGCCTGTTTAAGGTCATCGGTTAATTTTTGTTTTAAGTCCGCTTCCACTTTACTCACAACCTTACTAATATCTTTTCAGTGCTCTGGCGGTTTTGCGTCTTTTAGATGCCCTCTTCCGCTTACGCTTAACACTAGGCTTCTCGTAGTATTCACGACGACGCACTTCAGCCAGAATACGTTCCTGTTGCACTCTTTTGTTAAACCGTTTGAGCAAACTCTCAAAGCTCTCACTATCACCGGCTACTACATTAGCCACATAGCATCATCTCCTTGTCAATTATGAAGTGAGATTCTAAGCAACAAACCCATTTTAGTAGGCATAAATTACCCTGTCAAGAAATGGAAGACAAATTGTACCCTCCTCAGGTTCACCACATAGCTCCGTTTTGCCCCGAGTGCACAAAAAGGCAGTATAAGCAGCTATAGCGGCATCACACATGTCGTGGTTAAACCCATCTATATAGGCAGTAATACTGGGTAGCAACTGACAAATACGTTGCTTCAGGAATGTCAGACCGCCCGGTCTTAATTTAGCTGGAATTGGCTTGCCGAATAGGCGAAGCTTACTGGCATAGGGATAGACCTCAATAACCTTATAACCCATAGCTTCAAGCTCGGTCTTCAATCTAATGCCCCGGTAAACCATAGCCTTGATAATAGATTTTTTAGTAGTGAAGTAGCAGGGGATACCTAACCTAGCTAGCTCCCGCTCACAATTCCTACCCTTAACCTTAGCCCTTGGCTGGCAAGAACAGCTCTCCTCGAGGCAGCATAGCCCTTTAGGTAGGCTGAGTGGGGCATCAATAGCTATCAACTCAAACTCATACTTATTTACAACTTGCTGGATATCTGAATCCCCATTTAGGAAACCAAAGTATATAAGGTTTAGCTGATTATCTAGGCCGAGACAAGCGCTAGGTTTAGCCTCGGCTGAGGTAAGGTCAATACCTAAAAAACCAACCCTAATGTCCGCTCCTCCGTAATATCTCGCGAGCTGCCACCACACCGGAAGCTGATGCCTGGATTAAACCACGACTAACACCAGCGCCATCACCAGTAGCAAACATATTGCTAACCTCGGTCTCCAGGCAAGGACTAAGTTGAAGCTGGCAAGAATAGAATTTGACCTCAACCCCATAAAGTAAGGTATGGCTGGAGGCAACACCTGGAGCTAGTTTATCCATTGTCTGAAGCATCTCTATAAGCCCGGTAAGGTGACGGTAGGGAAGGACAAAACTAAGGTCACCAGGGATAGCACTCCTCAAGGTGGGCTGAACCAAGCCCCGCTCAATGCGAGCTGGGGTAGAACGGTGACCGTTCATCAGGTCACCCAGGCGCTGCACCAGCACCCCACCACTGAGAATATTAGCCAGTCTAGCCAGGTATTTACCATAGGCAATAGGCTCCCGAAATGGCTCAGTGAAACTCGTGCTTACCAGCAAGGCAAAGTTAGTGTTGTTACTCTTGCGATTGGCATAGCTATGCCCGTTAACCGTGATTACCGGGTCACAACCACCGGTAGTCTCCATAGTGACTTCGCCAGCAGGACACATACAGAATGTTCTAATCCGGTCGTCAAAACTCTTTGACAGGAACTCCAATTTTGCCTCATACAGTACACTGACCAACTCCTCCATCACTGCTACTGGCACCTCTACCCGAATCCCAACATCAACAGGGTTATTATATGTTGTTAGATTAAGTCGTTTAGCTTCTTTAGATAACCAATCCGCCCCCTCCCTGCCTGGAGCTAAAATTAGATAGTGGCAGTCAAACCTTTCCCCCGTCTCAGTTTCAATACCCCTAATCTCACCATTATCAACAATGATTGTGGAAGCCATTAGCTCAAGCTTAAATTCCAAGCGTGAATTAAGGTAATCTCGCATAGCCTTGAGCACCGAGCGGCAACGCTCAGTGCCTAAGTGACGAAGAGGCATTGGTGTCAGGCGTAATTCTATCAGAGAGGCTTGGTGACGGATGTCATCAACCTTGTCCCCTGTCCCGTAGAGCTTTTTAGGAGCGCCAAACTTGAGGTATATGTTGTCAACGTACTTAATCAGGGCTTCAGTATCACCCTCCCCGAGGTAATCTCGAAGCCGGCCTCCTACTTGTGGTGTTAGCGTTAGCTTGCCATCGCTGAAAGCACCAGCCCCGCCTAAACCACAAACCAGACTACTGCGTTTATCAATATCCTTCCCTTTCTCTATAAGCAAAATATTAAGGTTGGATGCTTGAGACAGCTCTAAAGCGGTGAAGATACCCGCTGGACCGCCACCCACAATGATAACATCGTATTTCTTAGCCATTTTGCTTTAGCCTGGGTTCCTAAGTGCCATTGTATAACCCTTGGCTTTAGCCGTCAAGGAATAGATTTTAATGAAATTTTAACAATTTTTTAATTGACATTTGCCAGTTGGCGAATTACAATTTACTTATGGACACAAGTAGCAGCGGTAATTTAGGCGAAGTAATCAGGCAGCAAAGGGTTATGATGTCGCTGACGCTGCAGGAGTTGGCAGCTAAGTCAGGGGTATCTTCATCACATCTAGGCCGTGTAGAGAGAGGGGAGCGTTTTCCCTCAGCCCGTATTCTGCGAAGGATCGCCCAGCCATTAGGCTTTGAAGAGAATGAGCTATTTACTTTAGCTGGTTATCTTTCTGGCCATCCCCTTAGCGTAGGCGAGGAAAGTCCGCCCTATAGGGGTAGACGAGTGGACCCTTATGTCGCCACGGTGTTATCACGAGAGCCGGTTAGTGTCCAGCGTGCTGTGGTTGGAATTCTTACCATCTTAAAGAGCATTGCTGAGATCTCGGCTAAAGAATGAGCCGTGGATAACTACAGAGGGTAGGCAATTAAGGGGGCAGGATAGGTAGAGAGTGGAATTTATCAGCCTATCCCCCGTGAGCTTAAGGCTTCTCTCACCGCCATTATTGCCTTAGTGACAGACTATCGGTCGACTTTGCCAGTAAGAAAGTGAAGATAGACGGCAATCCAACAAGGCTTACCTTTACTGAATATAGGCTGCTCTACCTCTCTGCTGGCTCAATCCCCTAAGC
>JABUBO010000128.1_pt1 | contig 22143 bp, 22 predicted proteins | sample 7240361 | NCBI WGS metagenome assembly JABUBO01 (sample SAMN07256346, study PRJNA390944) | subsurface metagenome | isolation source: Methane hydrate marine sediment | place: Pacific Ocean: Eastern North Pacific, ODP site
ACACTTCTCACGATCTCAGCAAAGTATGAGGCTTCAAAGACGATAAAGGCAATAATTGCCGATAAAAAATCCCCTAAGGGTCTTCCCATGATAAAGGGCACAAGAAAATAGAACCAGAAAATTACCAAGATAAGCGGAAGGCTCCGAAAGAAATTTACATAGAGAGTGGCGGGATAACTAATCCATCGTATGGGTGAGACACGGGCCAAGCCCATTATTATGCCCAATAGGAGCCCGCCGGCTATTGAAATAATGGCTAATTGGAAGGTCAAACCTAGACCGCCAAGGAGGAAATATATGTTTCTTGGAATTACACCCCAATCCATTATATATTACCTTCCTCTACCGAGCATGCCTGGTATCCTAATCCTTGACTCCACCCATCCCATAAAGACGACAATAGTCATGGTAGTAATGATATAAACCATACATGCCCCTGAGATTGTCTCCAATCCGTGCCAAGTATAAGAATCTATTAAGTAAGCCATTCCGGTAGTTTCTAGAACCCCTATAGTCATGGTTAAAGCGGAATTCTTAAAGCAGGTCAAGAATTCTGTAGTAAGGGGCGGCATAACGATTCTGATACCGTAGGGGATAATTACATGGCGGTATGTTTGAAACGTGGACAATCCCGTGGACTGAGCAGCTCGGTACTGCTCAGCGGGGATGGAATGCATTCCAGCACGCAAGTGCTCAGCGACGCGTGAGGCGGTATAAACTCCCAGACAGATAACCCCTGTCCAATATGGGATATTGGGTACATTAGCATAGAACCACAGCCGTGTAGTTTCAGGAAGCACGAGAGGCACCATGAAGAACCACATGAAAAGCTGAACTAGATAGGGGATATTACGGATAACTTCTACATATATAGTTCCTATTGCCCTGGCTATCCAGAAGGGGAATACCCTCATAGTGCCAACTGTTAAACCGAGTATACAGGCTATGACCCATGCTATAAGCGATAGGTGGATGGTAGTGAATATTGCCTGGAGCATCCACCGCCCATAAGGTTCCCGCCACAGGACGCTCCAATCAAACTCATAACCACCCATTTAGCCTCCTAAGTAAAGTTAGCTGTAAAGAGGAGGGGGCTTCCCCCCTCCTCTTTATACCCTTTCCTTTACCCGACTTTACTCCGGCCAAGCCTGCAGCGTGAGAAGTGTTCTGTACTCATCTGATATAGGTAGAGGAACTTTGCCATTGGGCCCCATCCACTTGTCGTAGACTTCGTAGAACTCCCCGCTCTTTATCAGATGAATTAAGAAGGTGTTCACGAAATCTCGCCAGTCGCTGTCACCTTCAGGAACTATGTACGCATAAGGGTCGTAGGTAAGGAGACGACCAACAACCTCCCAATCTCCGGGGGTAGGGGCTGCCTGCCTCATCCCAGCTAAAAGACTTCCATCGGTACAATAAGCATCAATTATCCCTTGTTGCAAGGCAAGGAATCCTTTTGGATGCTCTTCGAAGCCTATGATTTCAACCGCTGGGCTTATTATCCCGGCTGCATTGGCATCCCGAAGAGCCTTTTCGTTGGTAGAACCTAGAGCAGCTCCGGCTTTCTTGCCTGCCAAATCCTCGAAATCTCTAATGGGACTTCCCTTTGCCACTAGAAGTTGTGACCCGGTGAGGAAGAAGGTTATGGTGAAGTCGACAGTGTCATCGCGAGGAATAGTGTGAGTTGAAGAGCCCATCACTATATCAATTGTTCTATTGGCTACAAGTGGGATACGGGTCTTGGGGTTGACCGGCATTTTTGTATACGTTATATCCATACCAAGCGCTTTTTCCAGTTCTTCGACAAGTCGCCCGCCGAGGTCTATAGAGAAGCCTACCCAGTTACCCGCCTCGTCATAGAAGCCAAATGGGACGCTTCCCTCTCTGTGGCCAATTGTGACCTCACCTGTCCTCTGTATCTTCTCGAGCACAGACTCCTCCTTAGGGGCGCAGCCCACCAATGGAAGCGCCACCAGGAGCGCACAGAGTCCGGCAACTAAAAACAACCTCGTTCTCACAGTAGAAACCCTCCTTTCTTTTAATTTTGAGGCTTTTCATCCTTAAAATACTTTCTCACATAATTGATACCTCCTTTTTAGCAATTACTGGCTCAATGGTTTCTGCGATATCATCCAATTCCTACCCCAAACCGGCAACAATCATTGCTATCGATTCAGACAGACCTACATGACCTAGCAATACGTCTATTTACCCCTCCCCGCTTCGCTTGCTACATAGGGTAAGGACTATCCTCATCCAAGGTTACGTTCATTAATTGGTTACTTCTAACCTAATAACAGCATAGCACTACACCCCCACCTCGTCAAATGGCTGTACTCGTCCATCTGACTAATGACACATTACTTCCTCTCCTTTATGACCTTCCCATTGTTCCAAAAACTTGAGTGGTGTCAGCTATTTCAAGTAGGTCGAAAAACGGGGGTACCATGCAAGGCAGAGGTTATTTCCAAGTCCTCCATTTTGCAGGTTTTCTTGAACACAATGCATTTGCGTCTGAGAATTGATGTATAATTTGGCTGGAGTTAAATTACCGAGGGCTGACGAATGAAAGCTTATCCTCGTTTCATCACTCCATTAAGCGAAGCCTTTGACCCTCTTGAGTTAGCAAGAGAAACTGAAAGGATAGTGACTCGAGACGGGCCCAAGGGGTTAGAAAGAAAATATGTGGGGATATACTCAGCACCGGTGTACAGAGGGATTGCCACCGGCTATGCTGCTGGCTGTTGTTTGCGTTGCATCTATTGCTGGAGTAACTGGTCCCGCGACTTCCCAGAAAAGTTTGGTAGCTTTTATTCTCCCCAGGAGCTTGCCGAAAGACTTTTTGAAGCGGCTGAGAAAGGTATAACCGCTCCCGGTTGGGAACATTTTAGGCATCTCAAAGTCGAAAAGCTACGCTTGTCAGGGTGTGAGCCGACACTCGGGAAACAGCATTTGTTATCAGTGCTGAGGTATGTAAGGGATTCAAAATACCCGCTCTTTATCCTAGAGACCAATGGTATGCTTCTTGGTGCCGACAGAGATTACGTGAAAAAGCTAGCTGAATTTAAGGAAAAGCTTTATGTTAGAGTTTCATTTAAGGCAGCAACCCCTGAAGGACTTACACAAAGAACTGGAGCTATTGGTAAATACTATGAACTTCCATTTGACGCATTGCAATATCTTTTGAACGAGGGGATCTATGCCCGAGCCGCTGCAATGACTGACCCGAGGGTCATGCCACGACAGGAAAGGCAACTCCTCTTGGATAAATTGCACAAAATTCACCCCCTGCTGGCAAAAAATCTAGAGGAAGAGCAAATAGATAGCTATGATACCACGCTGGCTCGCTTAAGGGCAGCAATAGATGTGAAATTTGCCGAAAACATTGAAAAACAACTAAAGGCTGTCAACCCTCAATCTGTTTAATCTGATAGCGCAACTTGCCCGCAGGTGCCGTTACCTCTATTACTTCTCCCTGACCGTGACCAACAATGGCTTTGCCTATAGGTGAAACAATGGAAATCTTGCCTTTGGTCGGGTCTGCCTCTCTGGGACTGACGAGGGTATAGCGCAGTTCTTCACCAGAAGCAAGGTGGCGTAGGATAACACTATCACCAATACTTACCTTGAGGGTAGCCTTCTGTTTCTCATCAATGACAACCGCTGACTTCAGAGCTTCTTCTAGCTCTCTAATCCGCCCCTCTAAGTGCCCGCGCTGCTCTCTCGCCGCTTCCAGAGGCGCATTCTCACGAAAGTCCTTATCAGCGGCTGCTCTACGCATTTCATCAATAGCCTGAGGACGCTTACCCTTAAGGGCAGCAAGCTCGGCTTCCAGTTCAGCATACCCCTGCTGAGTTAAAGAGATAGTCTGTGGCAAACCCCGCTTGGACGAAGCCCGGAATCTGGGTTTCCCCTTCCTAGCCTTAAGGTGAATGCCTAGATTACTCTTACTCCATCCCTCCTTCTTAGCATAAACCAGGAAGGCTCGTAGCAGCTCAAGCTTTCTTAAGTAATCGGTATCTGATAACGATAACTGCTCAGCATAGTTAGCTACCTCAGGAGCAGTAAGTCCAGCCAACGGTCGTTCCCCTCCATACCAGCGAATAAATTTATATATCTCCTGCTGGCTCATTCCTCTTTCTTCAGGTGATAAGTTAGCTAGAAAACGACTGGCTGCTTCACCCAAGCTTGGACTCTGACTACCACTATTCACTTCTAGGATACCCCCATAGATACATTCTCAGACATTAACGAAAAGGAATCTTCATTGCCCCAATAGCCTTAGATATTGCCATGTGTCCTAGTAGCTTCAATAGGGCCTTACCGTGCCAATCAAAGGAGAAATCGCCTGCTTTAAGCAGGGCTTCATCAAAGCCATTGGATTTTATTATGTCAAATATCCGGTCAATCTGCCGGTCGCTCAGGCGACCATAGAATTTCCGAGCCCAGTAGCCTATTCTCAGCTCCTGTCCCAGCTTTCTCTTCCACCCTCGCTCATAGCTAGCCAGACTCTTAGCCGACAAATCATCGCTTTCCAGCGCCCGGCGCAAATTATTAGCTGCTATGTCAGCACACAGCAGCCCATAGTAGATACCACCACCAGTGGTTGGTTTGACCTGCCCTGCCGCATCACCTACCACCACTAGCCGGTTACCATAGGTTCTAGGCAACGGCTTTATTGAAATTCCCCTATAGCACGGCTCAGCCTCAACCGAAGCTATTTTCCCTTGAGCCTGTAGGGATGACATCAACTTTCTTAGATAAAGCCCTGGGCTGCGGCGAGATAACAACCCCACCAGAGCCCTCTGTGGTGAAGTGGGCACCAGCCAGGCAAAAAAGGCAGGAGCTATCTCCTGACCAAAATAGACCTCTACCTCATCCACCCCTATCGTTTCTACCACAGCCTGAGCTCCTATAACAAAATCACCAACCTTACCCAAACCTAATTCTTCACTAAGTCTTGAGCCAAAGCCATTGGCAATAACCACGGCTCTTGCCTCAAAGTTTAGTCCTTCTCCCTGACGAGTTATCTCAATTATAACCCTATTATCCCTGACCTCTATACCTCTGACTAGGCTATTTAACACATATTCTACTCCCTTACCCTGAGCTCGACTGACCATAGCCACATCAAAAGCTGCCCGGTCTACAACACATGCCTGACTTTTTCCCTGCCCTAGCCAAGTGAGCGGCCTCCCTGAAGGCGGAAATAACCTAGCACTGTTTACCCGCCTTAAAATAACACTGTCATCAATGGCAAAAGAGCTAACACACTCATGGCTAATAATGCCAGTGCAGCAAACCGGTTCTCCCAGCCTTTCCTTCCGCTCTACCACCGCCACCCCATACCCCATCCCAGCCAGCTTATAAGCCGCATAGCTTCCCACTGGTCCACCACCTATAACTACCACATCATACAATTCCAGCTCTCCGGTCTGAAAAATAACCTAATATTACCTTATCATACACCATATTTATATCCAATTGAAGAGTGAATAAAATACCTACAAATGGTAAAATCTCCTCGGCAGACGACCTACTGGTTTTGTATCACGGCTTTGGCTTTAGGCTATTGCTTTTCAATAATATAGGAGGCGAGCTGAAACGGGGAAGGTAATGGATAATATAGAAAGATTTTCTATACTGCGTGTTACCGAAGAAGGCAAAGAGGATATTGAGGATATAATTACCAAGGAATTCCCTCTCACCATCATCTTAAATAACCAGGAGTTGGTAACTTTACTCTGTTCCCCTACAGATTTAAAGTATTTGGCTGTCGGTTTTCTTTTCTCCGAAGGATTACTCAAAAGCAAGGATGAAATCAAGAAGATAATAGTTGATGACCGCAGAGGTGTGGTGCGGGTGGAAACCGAAGGCGATAAAGGGGTTACTAACGAGCTGGCATCCAAGCGGCTTATAACTTCGGGCTGTGGAAAAGGGGCTTCTTTTTATAGGGCGGCTGATGTCCAGGGGCAGGCAAGGATACAATCTCAACTTAGAATATCAGCTCATGAAGTCTTTGACCTTGTAAACGAGTTCCAGCATCGCTCCCAGGTTTACCGAGCAACCGGTGGTGTTCACAGTGCTGCTCTATGTAATACCAAAGGCATTCTGGTCTTCAGCGAGGATATAGGCAGGCATAATGCTATTGATAAAGTCTTTGGGGAATGCCTCTTGACAGATATACCGATGGATGACTGCATGATAATCACCAGCGGGAGAATCTCCTCAGAGATACTGCTCAAGGTAGCTAAAAGGAAAATCCCCATAATCATCTCCACATCGGCTCCTACCAACTTGGGGGTAAGGTTAGCTGATGATTTAGGTATAACCCTCATCGGCTTTGTCAGAGGAAAAAGGATGAATGTTTACACTAATGAATGGAGGGTAGCGGCTAAATAGAAGCCCCATCAAGAGGGACACTTTGAGACCAGACGAAAGGAGGGAGTAAGAAGAAGTGGAAGAGTTTGCTTATACAGTCTTGTTTATTACTACAGCTAACACTGAGGAAGCACAGCGAATATCAAGGGCGCTGCTTAATCAGAAGAAAGCTGCCTGTGTCAATATCGTGCCAAAGGTTAGCTCGCTCTTTTGGTGGCAGGATAAGCTTGATTCAGCTCAGGAAAGCCTTCTAATCGTCAAGACTAAAACATCACTATTAAACGAAGTTGTTACACTAGTTAGAGAGATTCATAGCTACGATGTTCCTGAGATAATTGCTTTGCCTATCGTGGGCGGCAATCAAGATTACCTGGATTGGATAGGTAAAGAGGTAAAGTAAAGGGGTATAACAAAAGTGGCAGCGGAGGGATTTGAACCCACGACCAAAGGCTTATGAGTCCTCAAAGCCAATTCAAATGCTTAACAAATTAACCGTTTCCCAGCTTGCGGAGTTAAGCAAATTAAGCAAAGCCTACATCTCCCAGGTAAAGAACGGCAGCCGCCCTCCCTCAAAAAGACTTCTTGAAACCCTGACCGGTTATAACCAATGTTCCCGAACAGAGCACGATTACTTTACTCTCTTTCTCCAGTCGCGGAAAGCAATGGAAGTATCCCCGGGAACTGAGCAATTCTATCGCATAAAGCTCGGTCGGTTTCTGGCTGAAGTAAATGCTGACACCGCCCAAAGACAGGATATTGAGCTATTTTTGCTACAGTTCAGCAATCCCGGTAACCGTCACGCCTACTACCGGGCGATCAAGACCTTTTATAACTGGCGCGAGCAGGACTTCGGTTTGCCAAGCCCCATGAGTCACATGAAAGCCCCCAAGCTTGGCAAACTTATTTTGCCCAGCCTGACCGGAGAGCAGGTATCCACTCTTCTCGATAAGGTGGATAACATCCGGGGCAAAGCCATTATAGCTTTGTTTACAGAGAGTGGTCTCCGGCTGTCAGAGCTGACCAACATAGAACCACAGGACATAGATTGGGATAACCATACTGTTAGAGTTATGGGAAAAGGTAGGAAGGAAGCTTATGCCCCATTTGGCGAGTCGACTGAACGATATCTCAAAGCATGGCTAGCTCAATATCAGCCCAATGACAACATCTGGGGGCTTAATGAATGGGGAATCATCTCTATGCTACGCCGGCTTGAGGCAGCCACAGGAATTACTTGTAATCCACATGTGTTCAGACGCACGTTTGCTTCCTTACTGAGAAAAGCCGGGGTGGATACCATGACGATCAAAGACCTGGGCAGGTGGGAATCCTTGGAGATGGTGCAAAGATATACGAGGTCTGTCAGCTTCAATGAAAGCTTGAAGTTCTACAAGGCACCTTTATCGTGAGGCAGCCCACTTAGGGCAAAAGGTAAAAAGCAACGGAAAAAAGAGAGTAAATGTGTGATTATGACTTTGACTGGAAGTAACAATTCAAGCTTTTGTTACTCCTATCCCAGTGATAGCTTCGACTATTGACATATCGGCAAGGGACAATCTATCATCCACATCAGAGAAACCAAAAAGCAGGTAAATCTAATGCAAGCATATTGTGTGAAATGCCGTGTCAAGAAGGAAATAGGATGCTAAGGCTATAACCATGAAGAACGGGAGGCCGGCAACTCAGGGTGTATGCCCAATGTGTGGAACTAAGAGGTTTCGCATAGGTAAGAGTCAGACACGGCCTCCACAAGTCGCTATCGCCGCCTCTTGAGCAGTGCCTTCTGAACCTGCTCCTCTATCGTTTTCTCTAGAGTTCCCTTAACCGTCTTTTTTGACTCTTGCTCCAGTTTTGATAGCTCTTCATCGTAGAAAATCTCGTATAGTTGCTTCCCCTTTCTCCACCCCATAAGCCAGCCCATGGCTAATCCAGAGATGGCAACGAGTCCCACAATCTCAAGTCTAATTCCCTGAAACAGCAAGATCACAACAATAATCAAAACGGCGAAGAAGAATAGGGCAACATCAAGGTCCCATCTTGCAGCTTTGGCCCTGATTCTTGCTCTCTGCGCAGCTGTTCGTTCCGTTTCTGGGCTGACCTGCTTACTAACTTCAGCTTCGTCCATCATTCTTTATCCCTGGTAATTCTTACCCCACTACTTGATATGACTGGCTCAGCATTCATATGGCTCAAACCAAAAAAGGCACCAGCCACCGCTATATCTGTAGCGGTTCTAGTGCCCTGCCCGTCGCCTACATTCTCTCATTCCATGACTACGCTATGCTGGTCTTAGGTCATCTTATCTGCTCGCACTTGAGTCTATTTCTTCTTTGCGTGGATGTCAACACCCTTAACGAGCTTTTTCAACAATTAATTCCAAAGTGGGGGTGAGTTCATGCATGCCCCCGAAATAGAGCATTGCAGGTCTGACCCAACTCGATTCATTGAAGTTGCCAAGAGTACACAACTATTTCGCCTTCCTCAGTGATGCCTACGTTAACCAGATACGTATACGAGCCGACGGTGACAGTGATATCGTAATAATACGCAAACAATCCAGTTTCATATTCTCCAGAAAATTGCGCTGTTTCCTCCGCCTCGAATCCTGCATACTCCACCCAACCGCTGCCCGAGTAGGTCTCGCCTATTTCCCCACTGGTCGAGGCTGTAAAGCTGATGAAAGTCGCCTCCCCGTCATTAAGCTCGGGAAGGGGTGATGTAAAGTCGAAATACAGTTCCCAATGGTCATTCACATAGGTTTTCGTCAAGTCGGCCGCAAACCCCTCGTAGGATCCTTCCACATACGTAAAGCGTGGGTCTAATCGTTGAAAAACTGCCTTCAAATGTATTTCGGAAGTACCATAGTTGTATATGTAAACCGTATGTTTAAAGTAAGCTGTCTGCCCATCTTCGGACCAATAGGGCGGTTGTATTTCCAGAGCTGTGGCCAGATGAATACCAGATGTAGTTAGCGGCACCGGAAATGGCCAAGCCTCCCCCAGCGGTGAACTGAGTTATCTCTGTGGTGACGGGCACCTCTATGCCGTTCACAGTTATCGTGGTAGTGGCGCTAGGGTTCTCAGGACTCAGCTGATCAGTTAAGCCATCTACGTTGTACTTCAACTGCCACAAACTGTACTCAACCGCAGCATCAGCGGCATACTGCTCGAGCAACTGCTCTTGTGAGACATGAGTTTCACGAAGCCCTGTGTACACATAATTTAGGGTAGGAGTAATAAGCAATGAGCCAAGGGCTAAAGCGATTAGGACCAGGATTAAAGCCTGTCCTCGTTGTCTCTTCATGCTTTCCAACTTCCTATTCGCCACGCCTAGACCTCCTCTGCTGGCCTAAGGTAGACGCGGTATGTCTTTTCGACCGTTGTAGAGTTCCACCATTGGGGAGTACAGCTTATCGACATTGTGATGAGGCGGCCAGTTTGAGAAAAAGCGACCTTAGAAATGTCTCGAGCCACCGTAGTTACAGAGCCGTCGTAGTTACGGCGAAGTTCAGTGCCCTCTAGGTAGTAACTACTGGAATGGGGTATATTGGCAAAATCATGCCGCTCTATCCAAGTCAGGGTTAGGTTGTCCGCTGGTTGAGCTCCCTCGACAAGATCAGTGCTTTCGGCCATCATCCCATCCTGACTGATCCAGCGAGCAGCATTCGCTATCTCATGCGCTACGGTAACCGAGGTTTTAGCCATGGCAGTTCCGCTGTACTCTTGAAAGATAAGCGCTACAATACCACTCACAATCATGGCCGTTATGGCCATGCCCAACATTAGTTCCAGCAAGGTCACACCTTTTTGCCCTGTCTGCCCATTCATCATCGCTTAGCCTTGTAGCTTTCTACTGCCAGCACAGTGTGTACTTGCCGACGCACCGTTACCACTACCTTTTGTAGCGTGTCGGGATACTCAGCAGGGGACAGGTCTGTTACAGCTATTAGGACTGTGTAATCAGGCGGAGGGGAAACGGTCACAGGATAGTAGTTACTGTCATCGTAAGGTAGGCTCTTGATATCCTCTATTTGAGTACGGGCCAGGTTCTCGGCCGTAAGGTGCTCCCTGACCATGCCTGCGCCGAATAGCCCTGAGGATATGGCCATCAGAAACACGACTGCTATCGCGCCCAGTATCCCCAGCGCTACCAGAACCTCGAGCAAGCTGTTGCCTCGCTGCCTCACCATTGCCCCCCTACCCCAGCTACTGGATTTTGGACTCTTATAATATACCCGGGTGGTTACAAAGAGGTTAAAAACAGTCCCGAGATGTTAAGGAAAAGTTACAAAGAGGTTACAAAGAAGTTACAATCTAATAAAAGCAAATAATCGAGTATGGGAGCTCAGTAATGTACTGCTGGGGCGAGGCAGTCTCTCACCTTCCATTGGGAGATGTTTCGCTCAATCTAGCTCGTGGTAGGAGCTATTTGGAACAAAGTTAGTCTGGTTTTGCCAGTACGTATCCTATACCAGCCTTGGTAAGGATAAGTTGCGGGTGACTGGGATCTGCTTCAAGTTTTTCCCGCAGACGTCGGATATGAACTTTGAGGTTGTCCGCAGCATCCGGGTAATCGTCACCCCAAACCGCTTCGGCAAGTTCGGGATGGGTTACCGGTCGACCTGCATTTTCTATCAGGGCATGAAGGATATGACCTTCATTAGGAGTGAGACTTATTTCCTTTTCACCATAAAATAGCTGCCTTGTAGCAGGATTAAAGTGCAATTGTCCACAAACCAAGGGCGTTTCTTCAACGAAACGACCTCGCCTGCGCGTCAGGGCCTTTACACGCGCCAGAAGCTCCATTTGCCGGAAGGGCTTAACCATATAATCGTCTGCTCCCCACTCCAGCCCCTTGACTATATCAGCTTCGTCCGACCTCACTGTCAGAATGATGATGGGGACGGCAGAAAAAAGGCGGACTTGCTTCAGCACCTCGAAGCCACTTATATCAGTGAGCCCCAGGTCAAGGATGACAACATCAGGATTTTCACTCTCTACTAGTTCTATCCCTTTCTCCCCGAACTGAGTGGAGACTAATTTAGCTTCCGGCCAGCGTATCTGAAAAGCTAGGGAAATAGCTTCTACGATTTCCTGGTCATCCTCAATAATAAGAACTTTCATAATTTTTGTCCTGTTGCAGCGCCTTTTTCACTCTGACTGGTGGCTTCCAAGGGCACTGAGAAGCCGAATGTACTACCTTTACCTTTCCCACTCTTCACCCATATCTGTCCTCCGTGAAGTTCCACCAATTTCTTTGAAAGAGCTAACCCCAGCCCCAGTCCGCTGAGACGCTCTCTATCGCTTTCCAGTCGGTAATAAGGCTCGAACAGCCGCTGCTGCTCTTCCTCGCTTATTCCGCGACCTGTATCCTGAACTTCTATTATCAGATTAGTACCGTCTTCCTTAGCTCTCAAGATAATCTTCCCCCCCGCAGGGGTAAATTTGAACGCGTTGTTAAGAAGATTGAGCACAACTTGTCTTAAACGCTCTTCATCTGCCCAGACCGCAGAAAGAGAAGAAGGTAGCTCCAAGCTTAGAGATTGTCCGTTGCGCAAGGCTACTGGTGTCATATTATTAACTATCATTTGGAGTAGTTGCATCGGGTCTGCCGGTTCGGGATTCAGCTGGAGCATACCTATTTCACCCTTTGCCAAGTCAAGAAGTTCATCAATCCTCTGATTCAAATTAGAGGCACCCCGATAAATATTCTGCGCAAAGCCCAGCAAGGGTTCCCCTTTGAGTTCTTCAAGTAGCAACTCGCTTGAAGCTAGCACCGGAGTAATCGGGGTTTTTAGCTCATGCACTAATGCTCTAGTAAATTCGATTCTTTTTTTTATTTCCTCTTCCAGTTCCCGTCTCAGCTCTTTTTCATGCTGGTAAAGTTCTTGTAGCTTTCTATCTGCTCGCTTGCGCTCGGTGATATTCTTAGTGATAGCCACAAATCCTTTGGGTTTACCAGACACGTCCTGAAGGACAGCAGTGCTTAACTCGGCATCAAATTTGCCTCCGTTCCTATCTAAGAACGTGTACTCAATATTTCTGGCATCCCCGACATCCAGCGTTCTTTTCAGATTCTTCATAGCCTTCTTGCGGTCTTTCTCAGCAATAAGGTCGAAGGCGCTTCGTCCAATGAGTTCCTCCTTACTATCGTAGCCATGCATGCGAACCGCGGCTTCGTTTACCCGCACAATATTCCCATCTAGGTCATAGACTGTAACTCCATCGGCTATAGACTCAAACATGAGTCTCAATTCCTCCTCACTCTCCTGTAGGTCAACTTCGGACTGTTGCAGCGCCGCTAGCATCCCGTTGATCGTACCCGCCAGAATCGACAGTTCATCCACTCCTGGCATTGACACCCGCCCCGAGATGTCACCACTTGCACCAATACTACTGACGTTTTTGGTAAGACGAGATAACCGAGACAGAACCTGCTTCTCTAAAAGCAATATAGTTACCACGCCAAACACTAGACCAACTCCCACTATCGACAATATAAGGTAAGCAATACTGGCTTGAACTCGCTCATAGATATCTCCAGGTATGTCTACGTAGCTGACCAGCAAGATGTTCTGCGAGATGAAATACAAAATCACGATCAGGCTGAGGAACGTCATGCCAATGATAATTCGTGTTTTCCTGCGCAGTGTCATACGTTCGCCTTCCAATAGTTATGCTCAAAGGCTTCAGGAACACATCCCCCGCTTGGTTGTGCCGAGCCTTCAATGCTTTCAATTGAGTAATCCGTAAGTGTAACTATACTATCATATGAGCTGCTCTTTTGTCTTATCCTCATCGCTCATCTCTTATGCTCCTGAAATAAGTAGCAATTCTGTCTGACAGCTATGTAGACGCAATCAGCATTTGGCTAAGATCTGGGTATAGCAACCCCGGATTCGCCCAATGTACTTCAGCTTGTTAAATTCTAGCACTCACTAAGAGGACTATCAAGACTACCGTACGCGTCAGATATGTCAAAATGGAATCCGAGGAAACCAGCGACTATCATCTTAGAGTAAACATTACGTCACATTGTTCAATTAGGTAACAAATCAAGCATTTGTTACCTCGACTGCACAATCTGGACTTTCGTTCAATCCCGGCTTATCCTCTTCCGCACCTTTGACCACGAATCCGTAATGAGGAAACTCTCTTCCATATTCTCGATCATCCTAACAAACTTGCTCATAGGCACCGAAAATGTGAGCACATTCTTTGGAACAAAAGGCCGTGCTGAAGGGTCAAACATTCCGATAACTCCTCTGGGATGGTCAGAATTTCTTTCAAGATACGGATACTGGACGATTGTGGAACAGCCAGAGCCAAAAGGAGTGAATACTGCATTTTGCTCAGCTTCATCAAAACGGGCCAGAGTAAAAAGACCTGAGAGAACGTCAGGCTGTGCAAAGAAGACAACAACTTCCGGAGTGTCTGACTTTTCAAGCATGTCCCATCTTTTGAATACTATGAAACGAGCAGGGGCTTCAAAGGCAGGTAAAAGTTTCATCACCTCCCTGACGAGCTCTGGGGATTTGCAGTAGCGTTCACCCCTCAGTTTGCCAGGAATCCCGTAGGAGAGGAAATATTCGAAGTTAGTCCTAATTTCTTGCGTAAACCCAAGATACCTTTTTCCACCGGGGCAGCCGATTGAGTCCGCATTGAAACACAGGGAACTTCCCTCCCTCACATCAGATAATGCGCCGACTACGCACCTTGGTGTTGATTCAGGTTTAGCCAGCTTAGCATGTCCTTCCTCATTTGTGTAGTAGAAGGTAATGGGAAGTTTGGCATCATCAAAATATCTTTCCCACAGTACGGTATATTTTTCTTTAATGCTGGTATCCATAAGCTAAATACTCCTATCTGCGACTACGAGTCTGTACAAGCAGCATACATTACTTTAAGAAAGGTTTCAACGCAGTTTGACAGAGAGGCCACTTTCCTGGTGTGTTGCACAATCCGCCCTTTTGTGCAGGCTAAGCCAATCTGTCCCAGAGGTATTGGCTGCCCCGATTCCGCTCGCGAACCCGTAACTCCGCAACATAATTCACGCACAAAAGTTAAGCAAATTTGTTAAGCAAAATTCTGCGGGGAGTTCTGTGGAGGCAAAAATTGAGGCTAAAAATAAGTGGCAGCGGAGGGATTTGAACCCACGACCAAAGGCTTATGAGTCCTCTGCTCTACCACTGAGCTACGCTGCCAGGCAGAATATAGCATAACCCAAATTGAACTGTCAATCCCGTGTGCTCACTTCCGGGTCGTTTATCAAGGGACGAGGTTGATAAATCTCGCCGAAAGCTGACAAACAACTCCTCTTACTTTACCTTGACGGTAAGATAAGCCCCTGTTACAATTTGCGAGATATTCCTTTAGTTTAGTTCAGCCATAGTAAAGCCCGTCTGAGAGGGGTGATGTCTTTCAATCGATTGCAACTTAGCCAAACATCTTCAAGCTAATTCTTAGAAACCATAAAAGGAGGTCTATCTTGGTTATTGATTACAAAAAGGAAGGTAGAATTGCCATCTTTACTATTAATCGTCCGCAGGCAATGAATGCCATGAATGTAGAAGGTCTTCGAGAACTGGGGGAGACAATGGCAGATTTCCGGGATGACCCTGAGCTATGGGTTGGTATCATTACCGGTGCTGGAGAAAAGGCTTTTTGTGCGGGTGCTGATATAAAAGATATGCTCCCCTTTTTGCAAGAGAACCTCCCAAACACTCCCTGGGCAATGCCAGATACCCCCATGCGTGGGCTGGAGCTATGGAAACCGCTTATTGCCGCCATCAATGGTCTGGCATTAGGTGGCGGCTTGGAAATTGCTCTGGCTTGTGATATAAGGATAGCCTCAGAGAATGCCCGCCTGGGCACCCCAGAGGTAAATTTAGGTCTGATACCCGGTTGGGGAGGTACTCAGAGGCTGCCCAGAATGATTCCCTGGTGTAAGGCAGCGGAGTTGCTACTTATGGGGAGACATATTGACGCTCAGGAAGCATATCGCATCGGCTTGGTAAACACAGTTGTTCCCCCGGAGGCAGTGATGCCTACAGCCAGAGAGTGGGCTGAGGTTATCTGCCAGGCAGGACCCCTGGCAGTAAGAGCCGCTAAACAGGCTATGACTCAAGGCAGCAGCATGACCCTGGAAGATGGTTTAAGGCTGGAGAACGCTCTGGAAGGCTACCTCGTACACACAGAGGACTTTACCGAGGGAACCAGGGCTTTCGTGGAAAAGAGAAAGCCTGTCTATAAAGCAAAATAACCTAGTTAAAAGAAAGGGGTACCATGGAAATTAAGAAGGTAGGCGTAGTTGGTTGTGGAACAATGGGCTCTGGCATTACTCAGGTCTGCGCTCAGTCAGGTTACCAAGTGATGGTCTCAGAAATAAACAATGAGCTGCTGAATAAGGGGCTGGCATCAATTAATAATTTTCTCATTAAAAGTATAGAGAAGGGTAAGCTGTCTCAACAGGATAAGGACTCCACCCTAGCCCGTATTAAAGGTACCACCAATACCAAGGACTTCTCTGACTGTGACCTGATGATAGAAGTTGTTATTGAGAATATGGGACTGAAGAAAAAAATATTTGCCGAGCTGGATAAAATCTGCCCTAAACATACTATTTTGGCTACTAACACCTCTTGCCTATCTATTATTGATATGGCTATGGAAACCAGCCGACCGGATAAGGTGCTGGGGCTGCACTTCATGAACCCGGTGCCAATTATGAGACTACTGGAAATTGTCAAGACAATTGCTACCAACGATGAGACCCTTGAGACTGGCAAGACTTTTGGTGCGTCTTTAGGCAAGACTGTCGTCCTGGCCATAGATACCCCGGGCTTCATTGTAAATCGCTTGCTGATGCCTTACTTACTTGATGCTATCCGTACGGTAGAGGCGAATATTGCCAGTAGAGAGGACATTGATACTGCTATAAACCTGGGGTTGGGGCACCCCATGGGGCCATTAACTCTACTGGATCTCATCGGTATTGACACTGCTCTCTTTGTCGTCGATGCCATGTATGAGGAATTCAAGGATCCAAAGTTTGCTGCCCCTGCCTTAATGAGAAAGATGGTTACTGCCGGCTGGCTGGGACGCAAGTCAGGAAAGGGGTTCTACGAGTATAAATGAAATCCCTATACCTGGCGCGTGGGGAAAATACTGCTACATGAAGGCAAAGTTGCCCTAGTGAAAACGTATACGCTAGCTCATAACCTAAAGCTTGTCGACGTAGCACCTCCAATCCCTGGCTTTAAAAAGTTCATTAGCGTCTATGTCTTAAAAGCCAGAAAGGTAGCCCTGATTGATGTCGGGCCGTCGGTATCCGTAGAAAACCTTTTGTCAGGTTTGGCAGAACTAAATATAAATCCTACGGATATAAGCTATATTTTTGCCACCCACATCCACATCGACCACGCTGGCGGTATTGGCAAAGTAATAAAGCAAATGCCCAATGCTATAGTCATAGTTCACGAAAGAGGCGGGCAACATCTAATCGACCCAGCAAAATTATGGGAGGATAGCCAGCGAGCCCTGGGAAAGCTAGCCTTGAAGTATGGAACAATAGAGCCTGTGCCTCAAGATAGGATACTTGTCGCCAAAGACGGGATGTTGCTTGACCTGGGTGAAATGGAGATGGAGGTACTAGATACCCCGGGGCATGCATCACACCACCTGAGCTTTGTCGACAGAAAAGAGGGGAGGTTATTTGTTGGTGACGCAGCCGGGGTCTACATCAGAGGTTTGATTATACCTGACACACCTCTTCCCTTTAATCTCGAGCAGACACTAACTTCATTGGACAAGTTAATCCGCCTTGGCGCCACAACTTTGTATTACGCCCACTTTGGCTATGCCACACATGCCTGTGATAAGCTCCGCTATTATAAACAACAGTTAATCTCATGGGGTAACATAATCGCTGACTGTCTGGAGAAGAAAGCTGACTGGCAAGAGATATATAATGAAATCCGTGAAAAAGATGATGTATTAGCCCGAATTGATAGCCTCCCCTTGAACGAACGCCGCAGAGAACTCTATTTTGTAAAGAACAGTATTATGGGTTTTATTGGTTATTTCAAAAGATATGGCACTGAGTATATAAAACAGCATAATAAAGAAACGGGGGAAAGGAGGAACTCTGGTGACAGAGGTGGTGATTGTTAGCGGAATAAGAACAGCTATAGGTAATGTTACTTTCCCCGTTTTTCATAGTCAGGGCACCAGGTGGCGTTGGGGCGCCCTGGGTTGTGACAGGCACTACGCCAATTCCATTTGCAGCTATCACACAGGAATATGTTCATTCCTAGTGCCTTCTTAATTTTGAGGGTAATCTTGTGTTTCCAAGGGGGTTTCATCTTTAACCTAAAATAATATATCAGGCTAGATGCTATTTAGCAATAATTGTGGTAAAATATATCCAAGCTTCTAAGGAAAGGGTAATTTGCCATGACCGTCTCTGAAGTCAGTAAAAAGGAAAAACAACTAAATCTAGAGTCGCTCGCCTGGGGTGACTTAACCTGGGTCAACATTGAGCGGCCAACAGAGCGGGAGACAGAATACCTGGCTCAAAACTACTCCTTCCATCCCTTGGATTTGGATGACTGTCTCAGCCGAATACAGCGACCCAAAATAGATGAATATAAAGACTATCTGTTTTTAGTCTTCCACTTCCCGGTATTCAACAAAGAGGCACGGGCAACTACCACTAGCCAGTTATCTGTATTTATTGGCAAAAATTACCTCATTACCCTGCACAAAGGGGAGCTTAAGCCACTGGTAAAGCTATTCAAGGAATGCCAGAAGGACGAAGAATCTCAGCAAGAGAACTTCAGTCAAGGCTCTGGTTATCTCCTCTACCGCATTGTTGACAGGTTAGTTGATTACTGCCTACCGATATTGAATAAGATTGTTGATAATATTGAGAATGTTGAGGACAATATCTTCTCCGATGGGATGCGTGGCACAGTAAAGGAAATCTCCATACTTCGGCGAGATATCATCTCCTTCCGCCGCATCATCTGGCCAATGAGAGCCGTTATCGGCAGTCTGGAACCAAAGATTCGCCGCTTTACCAACATGGATATGGCAGTTTACTTCGGGGATACGGTTGACCATGTGGATAAGATTTGGGATGCTTTAGATGAATATAAAGAGGTAATTGAAGGGCTAAACGATACCCATGATTCGCTGGCTACTAATCGCACCAATGAAGTCATACGAATGCTGACCATCATTGCCACCATCCTCCTACCTATTACTGTAGTCGCCAGCATCTTCGGAATGAACATCCCATTACCCTTCCAAGACTCCAGCTACTCCCTCCTATTTGTGTTCCTTATCATGCTAGCCATTATTGGCGGTATGCTCTACTTCTTCCGTCGCCAGCGCTGGATTTAGCAACGGCAGGGTGTAGAAGGCAAAGGCTTTAATAATGAATGTCTCTCACCGATTTGTGATTATTGCCGCCATCTTTGTCACCTGCCTGATTACAGCTAATATCATCGCCGTCAAGCCAATAAGCCTTGGGGTAAGCCTTCTGGGGCAACCAGTGTCCGTGCCAGCAGCTATAGTTATCTTCCCCCTGAGCTACATTTTTGGTGATATTCTTACCGAGGTCTATGGCTATCGCCTAGCCAGAAGGGTAATCTGGCTCGGTTTCCTCTGTAACCTCATCGCTGTTATCGCTATCTGGCTCGGTAAACTCCTACCACCAGTCTCAGTGTGGGAAGGGCAGGAAGCCTATGAAAGCATCCTAGGCTATACCCCTCAAATACTATCTGCCTCTTTCTTAGCCTATTTAGTAGGCGAATTTAGCAACTCCTTTGTTCTGGCCAAGATGAAGATTGCGACTAAAGGGCACTGGCTGTGGACGAGAACTATCGGCTCTACCATTGTCGGGCAAGGGCTAGACACCGCAGTATTTATCACTATAGCCTACATGGGTAGATTCGGTTTATCCTTTATAGCCATAACTATCCTCACTCACTGGCTACTAAAAACAGGGTATGAAACCGTGGCTACCCCGTTTACCTACGCCGTGGTCAACTTCTTAAAGAAAAAGGAGGCAATTGACACCTATGACTACGAAACAAATTTTAACCCCTTCCTCGTCTCAGATTAGCCAAGGAGGAGTCTAAGAAAGCGATGAATATTCAGGTCTTGGGGGCACACAACTGTGAATCACAAAACTCAAGGCTTATCAGCCTACTAATTGATGATACCCTAGCCATAGATGCCGGTAGCCTTACCTCTAGCCTATCCTTCTCAGCTCAACAAAGACTTAAGGCAATCCTGCTTACCCACCAGCACTATGACCATATTAGAGACGTCCCAACTATTGCCATGAATTTTGCCCTTAACGGTAGTACTATCAATATCTATTCCATACAACCGGTATATGATGCCCTCGCCACCCACCTGCTGAATGGTAAGCTTTACCCTAAATTTCTGGAACAGCCTCAAGGGAATCCGACAATTAAGTTTACCATAGTAGAACCATACCAGACTGAGCAAATTGAAGGCTATAATATCCTGGCTGTCCCGGTAAATCACTCAGACCCTACTGTTGGCTACCAAGTTACCTCCCCCGATGGTAAAATAGCATTCTATACCGGGGATGCTGGACCAGGCTTGGCTAAGTGCTGGGGGCATGTATCACCCCAATTACTCATTACCGAGGTTACCGCACCAAATAGGTATAAGGAATTTGCCAAAGAGAAGGGGCATCTGACCCCCAGTCTGCTCAAGGCAGAGCTAACTATCTTCCGAGAGCTTAAGGGCTACCTGCCCCCGGTAGTTGTGGTTCATATGAACCCTAGATTAGAGAAGGAGATAGAGGCTGAAATAGCCACCGTAGCCAAAGCCCTAAATAATTCAATCAACCTGGGCTACGAAGGGATGCAACTTCACCTGTAAAAAACCCACTCATTGAAGGGGGTGAGGTTAATAACCAATCTAAAATTCATAGTTGACAATAATGTGGGCAAGCTAGCCAAGTGGCTGAGGATAATGGGGTATGATACCCTGTTCTTCAATGGCAGGGACGACGCCCGTATGATAGCTACTGCCCTAGCTGAAGGATAGGCTGGTAACCGGCGGGCAACTTAAAGCCATCCTTATCAAGGGTGACCAACCTGAGCAACAAATGCACCAGGTAATAGACACCCTAAATCTGGATTGCCAGTTTAGGCCGTTTGCTATCTGTCTGGAATGTAATCAGCCCTTGCTGGAAAGGAACAAACAGCAGGTAAAAGACCTGGTGCCACCCTATGTTTTCCAAACCCAGAGCCAATATATGGAGTGTCCTGCCTGCCACCGAATCTACTGGAGAGGAACGCACTGGCAGGCAATGACCAAAAAGCTGGAGAAATTCATGACAGGCCGACCATAGCCAAGGAGGTTACTGTGAAAATTTTAACCACCAGTCAAATGCGCCAGGTAGAACAGGACTGCGCCAAGATTGGCATACCTACGGATGTGCTTATGGAAAATGCTGGGAAAGCCGTAGCTGAAGAGGTCAGACAAATCCTGGGCGACATTAATAAGCAACACATCGTAATCCTAATCGGACCGGGTAACAATGGTGGGGATGGATTGGTCGCTGCTCGCCATCTTCATGACTGGGGAGCCAAGGTCAGTCTCTACCTTCTTAGCCAGAGACCATCAGATGACCCGAACCTCATGCTGGTTCAGGAACGCGGCATACCTTGTATTGAAGCCACCCAAGGCAAAAACCTGAACCGGCTTGATGAGCTACTGTCGTCAGCTAACGCGGTTATTGATGCTTTATTTGGCATTGGTAAGAGTCGCCCGCTTCGCGGCGTCTTCCTGCAAGCATTAGACAGAGTTAGTAGAGCTAAAAGGAAATACCCGGGTCTTCACCTCATTGCCCTGGATTTACCCTCCGGGCTCAATGCCGATACTGGCGCTGTAGACCCTGCCTGCCTTTATGTTGATAATACTATTACCCTTGGTTTTCCCAAGCCAGGCTTGTTTAACTCACCGGGGGCAGAAAGGGCAGGCAAAATAACTGTAGTTGATATTGGTATGCCCAGCTACCTGGCTAAAGGGGTAACCACCGAGCTCATCACCAATGAGTGGGCTAAATCAGTTCTTCCCCAGCGTCCACCTCAAGCTAATAAAGGGAGCTTCGGTAGGGTTCTTGTTGTTGCTGGCTCAATCAACTATATTGGCGCTGCCTACCTAGCTTGTAGTGGTGCCATACGAGTTGGGGCAGGATTGGTAACCCTGGCGACAGCTACCAGCCTACAGCCTATTCTGGCATCAAAACTAACCGAGGTAACCTATCTCCCCCTACCCGAATCCCACCCTGGTATCATTTCCCTCCACGCCGCCAGGCTCGTACACCAAGAATTCAGCCACTATAATGTCCTGCTTCTAGGCTGTGGACTGGGACAAAGCCAATCAGCCATAAGGTTCATTAAATCCACCCTTTTCAGAGTGAAGCCTGTGCCATCACTCCTAGTTCTTGATGCTGATGCTCTTAACACCCTGGCTGAAATCCCGAACTGGTGGCAACAGCTAACTGATAATGCTATACTTACCCCGCACCCCGGCGAAATGGCAAGACTGGTCGGGGTATCAGTAGATGAGGTTCAGTCAGATAGAGTAGGTATTGCCAAAAGGGTAGCTCAAGAGTGGCACAAAACGATTGTCCTGAAGGGAGCCTATACCGTTATTGCCGCCCCAGATGGTCAATCCAGAATTAGCTCTGTAGCCAATCCCGGGCTGGCAT
>JABUBO010000129.1_pt1 | contig 22023 bp, 19 predicted proteins | sample 7240361 | NCBI WGS metagenome assembly JABUBO01 (sample SAMN07256346, study PRJNA390944) | subsurface metagenome | isolation source: Methane hydrate marine sediment | place: Pacific Ocean: Eastern North Pacific, ODP site
AGATGATGTATTATGATCCTGGCAATTTCTGGGGAGACAATCCATTTGAAGAAGATGGTGGACGCCAAGCGAATGGTTTAACTGAAGGAGATGGTCGAGTATATAACTGTGTTTATTGGATGGGTCGCGCTTATGGAATTATTCCACCACCTTCAAGTTAAGAAAAAATAAAATTATTAAAAAAAAATATTAAATGGTTAAGATGGAAGAAAGAAACCAAACAGTTGAGATTGATATAATTAAAGAATTATATGAAAAACCAAGACGTTTAATTTTAATAATTCTTATCTTAGGAGCATTTTTATTAGTTCTTGGTTTCTTTATAATTGTTATAAGTTATGCTGTAGAATTTATAGATGCAGGTATTGATTTTGAAGTTGCTTTCATTCTTGGGTGGTTTTTATTTGGAATAGGTTTATTTATGTGTATAAAGATTACAATAATGAAAATTCCTAAACCGCACATAGTTTCTTATTATTTGGATAAGTTTTTCGAAGTTAATGAGAAACCAGAAAAATCCATAAGATTTTATTCATTTGCCCTCAGTAGATTAATTGGTTCATTATTATTACTTATTATGGGTTTCGTAGATCTGTTTATTCTGACTGGAGGTCTTTCTCACCACTCGGCTCCATTCGGTCAGGCAATAGTTTTGGGCGGTCCTTCTTATTTCTATACTGTTGGTCTTTTTCCCAGTCTTTTTGGGATCGGTCTACTTTTGTATGTAATGATAAGCTCTTTTAGAGGTGTCTTTTCAAATTCTAAAAATAATTTGTATTTTCATGAATTTAGACCTACTTCTCCATGGACTACAAAAATTCTGAAAAAAGATATTGAAGCATTAAGGTATCAAAACAATAATTTAGGTCCAAAGCTTATTTGGGTGGTTCTATTAATGCCTTTTATTGTTTTATCATTTATTGAAGGTTTTTATCTCATAAACATGTACGCAATTCCAAGATTAGAAACCCCAATTCAGGGAATCTTATTAATTTTTTCTGCTATTATGGAATGTTTTGCTTTGTTCTTTTTGGTTTTAACTCCTCAACATTATTTTGAAATTGCAACTAAGGATGATTTATATGAAATGTGGTTTGAGCCTGAGAAATCTAAAATAAGATTAAAAGAAATAGATCCCATAACCGAGGAAATATCAGAAGTTTTTGAATGTTCCATGAAAAAAGAAGAAATTTCTGAATTTATGAAAAGTAATCAAATTAGTACAACTCACCGTTCTTATACTAACCTCATTTTGGGGTTTTTCTTTATTGCTACTTCTATTGTAATGTGGAATTTTTTTATTTTATTTGGCACTCTTTATTGGTGGTTTGCAATTATTTTCGGTTCAATTTTAGTTATAAGAGCAATTTCGCAGGATTTTAGTGATGTTAATGGTGATCTAATCGAATATAATGATTCCGATAAGATTTTAAAATTTCAAAGAAAATTTCGTTATAAATTCTTCAAAATTCGCACATACAAACCCACTGAACTAAAACTTGCTAAGCAATTTAGAAAATTAGATTTTTTTGATGTAGCTGCCATCCCGGGATTGTTATTCTTTATTTCTTTACAAATAACACAAAGTTGGGCTCTAGCAACATCAACAGTTTTAATTCTTGATTCTGTTATCAGTACAATTTTTATGGTCGTTGTATGCTTTCTGATTTTTATATATTTATGTGTTCCATTAGACCAAGTAAAATTTAAGACTTCTGCAATAAATTATTACATACCAGTAACTTTAAAATCTCGAGAAAAGTTTAATTTTAAAGTAGTATTATCAAAACCACTTAAAAAAACTTTTCTTTTAAGGTTATTATTTATTGTAATAATGGTTGTTGCGACTATAATCGGTACATCAATATATTTGGCATCTTCATTTGTTTAATCTTAAATTAAGATGGGTATTAACGAAATTGTATAATTACGATTTATCGTAAACTTTAAATTTCTGATTATTTTTTATTTATACTAGTTTACGACATATCGTAATTTTTATTAAAAATTTTTAAAATAAATTATAGAAGAGAATAAAAAAATGTTAATGTTAATATGGGTTATTCTATTCAGTATTTTGGGCAGTGTTGGAGCAATATTGTCAGCGGGTGCATTTTTGCTGTTTAATGATAAGGTACAGAATACACTTATTCCATGCTTAATTTCATATGCTACCGGGACTTTACTTGCTACAGCTTTTTTAGGAATGATACCACATGCTATAGAACATGCTATTGAAAATATCACCGTAATAGAACAAGTTAATCAAAATATATCATTGATATTAGCAACTATTTTAATAGGATTGATTGTTTTTTTTGTTCTTGAAAAATTAATAATTTGGCGCCATTGTCATGTAACAAATTGTGAAGTGCATGGTGCTCCTGGTCCAATTATTCTCATTGGAGATTCTTTCCACAATCTTATTGATGGTATTATTATTGCATCTAGTTTTTTAATTAGTTTTGCAATGGGTATAGCTGTAAGCCTTTCTGTTATTGCTCATGAAGTTCCTCAGGAAGTAGGTGATTTTGGAATACTACTTGATCAAGATTATTCAAAAAAGAAAGCATTATTTTACAATACTTTATCTGGCTCATCGACCATACCTGCAGCTATTATAAGTTATTTTATATTAGACGTTACAAAAGCTGCGATTCCTTATATCTTGGCATTTTCTGCTGCTAGCTTTATTTACATTGCTTTATCTGATTTATATCCTGAATTGCAACATCGTAATATAGAATTAAAACATACACTTAGGCAATTTCTTTTAATGATGGCTGGAATAGGAACAATGATATTAGTCTTTCAAGTGCATATATAACTTTAATTATTTTAAAGGAAAAATAGAAAAAATAAAACATGATCTACTATGCTTGAAAATAAAATTTTGAATTATTTAGAAAAAATAAACAGCCCAATAAGTGTAGGTGTTCTCTCTAAAGCCATAAATATCAAACATAGCACTGTGAATAGTGCGGTAAAACGTTTAGTTGAAAAAGAATTTGTAAGATGGGAACCTTATAGAAGTGTTGAGTTAGTTGCTGCCGGAAAGAAAGAAGCACAGCATTTTAAATTGCATGAACATCTGGTTGCCCATTTCTTAATGGATGTGTTAAATCTTACCGAAGAATTTGCTCATGAAGAAGCCAGAAAAATTGCAAATGTTATTTCTTGTGATTTAATTGAAAGAATTTGCGAAGTATATAGTCATCCAAGTCAATGTTTATGTGGAGAAATTCTTCCCAATGGTTTTTTACATGATCATTAATTCTAAATTAATGTGAATAAGGTACTCTTATCAAATTCAGTTTTTACATCATCCGTATTATCAATAAATTTTCCCAGTTCGGATTTTTTTTCACTCGTAAGATGTTTAATATCTGTGAAAATCCAAAAAATAAGAACAACTACTATTCCAAGAAATGCACAATAAAAGTATAGATTATTTACACCCAAAATCTCGGCTAAAGGACCTGAAATGATTGCGCCTATTGGAGTAATTGCCATTGATAATGTATGATCAATAGAAATAACTCTTCCTATCTTATCTGTTGGTACGTTAATTTGTAAAATTGTTAGATAAATACTGGATATAATAGATATTGCAAATCCAAATATACAACCACCAACACCAATTAAAAAAAAGAATCCTGAAGGAACATAAGCTAAAAATGCATAACCAATGTTAAGGATTATTGCCCCAACTAAAATTATTTCAACCTCATTTTTCCATTTTTTCTTGAGGGAAATAATTAAAGAGCCTGAAATTAAACCTATCTGCATAAAAACTAAAACAACTGCTAGATCTGAAGCTGTACCATTGTGTATAACATTAATATAGTAAGGCATTAATACATTGAATGGTCTAATTAAAAAATTAGCAATCATTGCTAACATCATCAGGCTTAGAAGTCCTGGAATTGTTTTCACAACGGTAAGACCTATCTTAAAATCTGTTTTGAATGACGTTTTTTTACCTCTTTCCAATTTATTTTTAACTGAAGGTATACTTATCATCAATAATGGAACTATAGCAATAAAATAGGTAATTATATCAATCCATAGAATCTGTTTAATTGGAAAATATGCTAAAAAAGTAGCAGCTATTATTGGACCTATAATCTGAATTAGACCTGTAAATAAAAAATTTATACCATTTATTCTGCTTAACTTATCCTTTGGAACCATTACCGGGATGATAGCATTTACTGTTGGTAAATGAAATGCTTGAAATACACCGCGTAAAGTATTGATTAATATTATAATCCAATAATCTGTAATTTCTATAAAAAATAAAAATATTAAGAGAAAAGTTACAATTGCTTGTAGAGAATCCGCAATTCCAATTATTATTTTTCTATTCCATCTGTCAGCAAATACACCAGCAATTGGGACTATAAATACTTGTGGTAAAAAAAATAAAAAAGATGCTATTGAAAGAAATATGACACTTTGAGTTTCAATAGTAATCCACCAGATAATTACAAACTGGACCACCAACGACCCTAATAAAGAAAATAATTGTCCTGACCAAAAGTATAGATAATTCTTAAAAGTTTTTTGAGAAGTCAATTGCTCCATTTAATTCCACATAGCACTTCTTTATTATTTAAATTTATAAGATTCTAATAAAATTTTCTTTACTATAAGTATAATATAATTTTAATTCTAATTATAGGTTTAATACATGAAGTTAAAGAATTAGAGAATGTTAAAGAATATTTAGTTATATTAAATCTAAAAATTAAAAATAATAATAAAAAAAAAGATTATTTAATATCTAAAATACTGATGATTATATCCTGTAGGATAATTTTTTATATTTTTTACTTGTTTTTCTTTATTTCTTCTATTTGTTTTCATTTTTTTTTCCCTCTTTTGTGATTTTTTATTTTTTTTTTAATATATATTATGAAAAAATTTATTTAGTTTTTTTAAAAAACTCCAGAGTTTCTAAAATGAATCTGGCTTTTAACTTTCTTTATTTGAATTAACTCTTCGTGATATTTAGCGTTATATTTTGCTTTATTAAATAATTTCAATAATCGTGATTTATCTTGTTTATCTTCAACTTTTTTTTTCTCGATTTGCTTTCTTAATTCAGGGAGTTTTTCTAAAACAATTTCTATTTCAGCACTATCGAGAAGTGCTTCATTTTTTGCACATACTTGGGTCATTTTTTTTTATCACTTCTAATTTTTTTCAATTTCTTATTATTAATTTAAATTAAGAAAATAATTCATATATAAGTTTTGAAATCGAACTTCACACGAAGTTCAAAAGTCGATGTGAAGTGCAAAGTATTTAAATATGATTGAACTATTTATTATTAGTAATATTTTTTTTGTGTTTTCTAATGAGTCGCTCAGAAAAAATAAAAATAATGTATCCACCTGATGACGTCTTAAGTCCTCCTTTTGGCAACCGAGATAATGAGCAGATTATTTTATGGATGCTTTCTAACAATAAGTTTTGTAGATGGTCAGATTTTAAAGTTGAAATAAGTGAGTCAACATTATCAGGTAAATTAAATAATCTTATTAATAATGGTCTTGTTGAAAAACCTGAGCGGGATTACTATCAAATTACACCAGCAGGCAAAGAAAGACTAAGTGAGTTGGTCTATTTAAAAAAATCTGGTAGAAGAAAATTAAATTGTCCCCCAAAAGCAATTATAAGTAAAAGGAATTATGATCATGTTGTACTTTGGATGGTTAATAACAATGATTATTGTAAATGGTCAGATTTTCGTGAAGAACCTCTTTCAATTAATCAATCTTCTTTATCAAAAAATCTTAATTTATTAATGACCAAAGGATTTGTAATAAATGAAAATAAAAAATATAAGATTACTCCAGAGGGTAAGGCGGAATACATTAAAATGTTGAAATTATATGATCTAGACCGACAATCAATTTTGGAAGAAGAGAGTAAAAGAATTGAAGATATTACGAAAAAGACCATAAAATTTTTCGAGAAATATGAAATTGAAGATCAGGAACTAAAATTTCGATTTCTAAATAATATATTAAAATTAGATTATGCTAAAGTCAAAAATACTTTAAGTAATGAGGAAGATTTTGATAAAATTTTACTTTTTCTTTCCCTAAATCATCCAAATCAATATCCTGAATATATTTCACCTGAGGAATTCTCTAGCAAATATGATATTAAAAAAACAATTCTTGATTATTACATTTATAAAATTGTAGAAGAAAATTTTTATACAATAAAATTTTTCAAATTAGAAGATGAGCAAGGTAAAGCTTATTTTTTTCAAGTAAATGAGAGAATAGAGAAAGTATTAAGAGCCATAGTGAAAGATTATATCGTAAAATTTACTTATTTGAATAAGCTTTATGAAAAATCTTTTTATATTAATACATCTTTAGATTTAACACATTTACTAGATAATATCTTAGATGATATCTGTGATAATGTATTTAATAAAAATTTGAAAGAATCATTAAGAGAATTTTTACCGGAATATATTAAATATTTGGCTTATAAAATCGAAACTGAAAAAAGATTAATTGATCCACTAGATAAATTAGAAGGTATTGTTTGGCAAAATATTCCTGATGCATTTCAAACTTATGATTCTACTATTTCACCACATCATTTTATTGAACAAAGTGAATTTAAGTATAATTTAAACCTGGAGATATTTGAAACGTTAGAACCTTATTTTTCATTTAAACTAGATTACTTAATAAAACAAAAAAAAATTGAGAGAAGGAAAGAATTTAATGAAGATTTAAAAGTTGTAGATTCTGATCTTAAACTGAATCCAAAAAATTTTGAACTTTATCTTCTGAAAGCAATAATTTTATGTGTATCCAATAGACATAAAGATGCCATTGAATTGTTGAATAAAGAAATAGATATTAATCTTGTTCAAAAAGAGATTTATGCTTCTTCTTCTTTTATATTAGCGTTTTGTTATATGACTCTTGGAAAATTTGAGAAGGCTTTAAATGTTGCTAATGAATTGCTCGAACTTTATTCCGATATTCCTATTTCCTATGCAACAAAAGCACTAGTGCTTGGTTATAATATTATTTATAAATTTGATACACAAAAAGCACACGAGGATATTGCTTTAGATATGATTGATAAAACTATTTCATTAGAGCCTAATAAATCCAACAGATCCCTATTTAATCAATTAAAAAGTTCTATTTTGCGAGAATTGAAAAGATATGAAGAAGCATTTAATGCAATCGATATTGCTATTGATCTAAATCCAAAAAATATTTGTCTCTATTTCACCAAAATACACATTTTAATTTCAGTTAATAGATTCGATGATATATTAGCCTTATTAGAAGAAGGTATTAAAGAATTTCCAGATAAAAGAAAGGATCTTTTATGGAAAAAAGCACATATTTTTTATAAAATGAAAGAATTTGATGAAGGAATAAGAATACTTGACAGTTTAATTGAATTATACCCTGAAGATTACGAATTGCTGAATAGTAAAGTTTATGGGTTAGCATATTTAGAGAAAAAAGAAGAAGCTATAGAAGCTGCTAAAAAATTAGTAACACTTGTTCCAGATAATGGAAATTACCATGATTCTTATGGTGAAATATTAATGATGTTTAATGAATATAAAGAAGCAATAAAAGAATTTCAAAAAGCATTAAAGCTTGAACCATATGGTTTCTTTTCTTATGAGACATGTATCAAAATGGGTAATTGTTATAAAGAGCTTGGTAAATATGATTTAGCAATTGAATATATTGAAAAAGGAAAAATGATTTCAAATAGGATGATATGTGAACTTGAAACAAAAACATGTTGGATCGAAAAAGCAGAAAATTATCTTTCAGAAATTAAACAACTGAAACAAGAATCATGAAAAAATTTTTAATTTAAAGTTAATCAAGTCTGAATTAAAATTAATATAAATACTTTAATTTTTTTTATTTTTTTTCTAATGATTTATCTATTATTTTACCCATTATGATTTTATCAACATAAGTTCCATCTTTCAAAAGAGCTGCATATTTTCGTCTACCTTCAATCTCATACCCTAATTTTCTAACATAGAGGTGTTCTGCAACTTCATTTCCCTCAAAAAAATCTGCTTCAAGTCTCTTTAACTCCCTTTCTGTGGCAATCTCTTCAAGGATCGCCAATATTTTCGTAGCTAATCCTTGATTTTGGAAATCTGGATGTATAGATATACCCCAATTACCAACATGCCTTATTTTTTTTAACTTTAGATTTACGCTAACACCTGCTGAAGCAATAATCCTCTGATTATAAATTGCCCCTATCATTAAGTCCTCCGCTTTATTAGATAATTTGTTGTAAAAATATTCTTTATTTTGCTGTAAATCTTCTTTTTCAAATTCTCCTAATAAATATTTATTTACTTGATTTAGCCAGTTATGGGTAAATTCATAATTGTTATTTTTTTCATAATCCTCAATTGACAATCGTTTAATCAGTACAACCCTACCATCTTTCAATTTAAATTCTTCTAAGATTTTAGAATTCTCAAACATTTTCTATACCTCACTGTGCAATATTGAATCCGTTTATTAATTAAAAAAATTGTTTGAAATTTCTAATTATATATGTTTTTTCAATTTTTCCTTTTGTAATTTTTATGATTTCTTTTTTTGCAAAAATTCTACGCATTCTGGAAGAGTGGGTCTTTTGTATTCAGGAGTAATGACCTTCACATCGTATAATTTTTTTATAAATTCTTGGAGCATATGAGCTGTGGCGCCCCAAATATTGAAAATACGATTTGTATAAGGATCTTTAAATTTAAAACTTAACATTTTCCAATTTTTAGGATCCTTTGGGAATGGGATTTCACAAAAAAGATTTTTTTGGGTAATATATTCAATAGGGATTTCAACTAGTTCTTCTACTTCTTTATGGTTTATATTGAATTCTATTTCATTTGAATTAATAATTAAGCTTACAAAAGGTCGAATTATAAATCCCGTGAGGGTTGGTAAATCATCAAGTCTTCCAATAATTTTTAAATTTTCACGAGGGATTCCAATTTCTTCATATATCTCTCTTAAAGCAGTTTCTTGGAGTGTATTATCAAGATTTAAATCAAAAATGCCTCCAGGAAAACTCATTTCGCCTGTATGATGTTTCAATTTTGGAGAACGAGAAGTAAAAATTATATTATAGCTCGATTTCGTTGGTTTAATTGGAATAATTACAGCAGATTTTCTTAATTCAGAAGAATTTAACTCCAGTGGTGGAAAATTTGCTAATTTTTGTTCAATTAATCTATAATTAAATTTCTTCATTTAATTTTACAGCTTCTTATTTTCCCCAATGATAAGGAAAAAAAAGTCTATTTTTTTAAATCCTTTTTTCCTTTAATGCTTTCGTTAATAGCGGTACAATTTCTTTCAAATCACCGACAATGCCATAATTTGCAACCTCAAATATCGGTGCTTCGGGGTCTTTATTTATTGCTATTATAACATCACTCCCTTTCATTCCTACTAGATGCTGGGTTGTTCCTGATATTCCACAGGCAATGTATATTTTTGGTGAAACAGTTGTACCACTCTGTCCTACTTGACATGATTTTGGTTTCCAGCCAGCTTCAACTGCAGCCCTACTTGCTCCTACAGCAGCATTCAATACATCAGCTAATTCCTCGATAATTTTAAATGTCTCTTTACTTCCAACACCTCTGCCTCCAGATATAATAATATCAGCTTCATCAATTGATTTTACACCTGGTATTGATGTCTTTTTCTTTTCTTTTACTATTGTCTTAAAAGAATCAACATTAATATTAACAGGTTCTTTAATAACTTCAGCACTTTCATTTTGTTTTGGTTCTGCCTTTTCCATCATTTTAGCTCTAATTGTTGCCATTTGTGGTCGAGTATTTGGACAAATAATATCTGCTAAGATATTATCGCCATACACTGGGCGAGTCATTAATAATTTACCATTTTGTATAATCAATTTTATACAATCAGCTGCGAGCCCCAATTTTAGTGTGGAAGCAACCCTTGGTGCTAAATCCCTTCCAATTTTTGTGGCAGGGAATAGTAAAATATTTGGTTTATACTTTAGAATTATCTTAGTAAGAATGGAAGTATATATTTCTGTGTTATATTCTTTAAGGGCATCATCTTCAGCAATAAATATTTTATTTGCACCAAAAGTAGAGAGTACATTACAGAATTTTCTTATTTCGCTTCCAATAATCACAGCACAAATATCTTGCTTTAATTCATTTGCAAGTTCTTTTGCTTTACCAAGCAATTCTAAAGTAATTTCTCTTATTTCGTTATTCTTAATCTCAGCAAATACCCATACATGTTGATAACTAGAAAAATTATCTTTTATAGACTCTATTTTAAATCACCTTATCCTTAGTTAATAATTCAATAAGCTTTTCAACTGCAGTTATAGGTTCTTCAACAATCATAATACCTTTTTCTCTTGGAGGAGGATAATAAACTTTAGTAATCTGTATTAACGATCCTACCGAGCCATATTTATCTTTAGGACCACCTAAATCTTCAAAATTCCATGTGATACATGGTTTATTTTGAGCTGCTATTATATTTCGTAAAGGTGGAAGGCTTGGTGTAAATGATGATGGAGGTATCCCCGCTAGAAGCACAGGAATTTGGGATTCTACTATTTTAAATCCATCATCTGTTTGGGATTTAACAAATAATTTCTTTCCTTCAAATTTACTTACGCTTTCTACATAAGTGACTTGCGGTATTTTGAGCTGCGCGGCTAATTCGGGACCAACTTGAGCTGTATTACCATCAACTGTTTGTTGTCCACAAAAAATTATATCAAAATCTCCAATCTTATTGATTACTTTAGAAAGAGTGTAGGCTGTGGCAAAAGTATCAGATCCTATAAAGACGTTGTCACTGAGTAAAATAGCTTTATCAGCACCAAGTGCAAGACATTTCATTAAAATCATTTTCGTTTGAGGTGTCCCTATTGAAATTGCAATGATTTCATCCTCATCTTTCTTCAACTTTAAAGCCTCCTCCAATATAAATTGGTCAAAGGGATTTAAGGTGGTTGAAATGCTTTCATCCTGAATTTTATTATTTTTAAGATCAATTTTTACATCTATTGATTCAGGAACCTCTTTCACACAAACTATAAATCTCACAATAATATCCACTAATTTTTTTTTTAATCTTTATTTCCTTAAAATAATAATATAAAATAATAAAAAAAATTTTAAAAGATTATTCTTTTCACTTGTAGGCAATAAATTCCTGCCAAGTAGCTCTCTAGCTACGATCATCTTCATCATTTCTTTTGAACCTTCTGCAAGCGCAAAAGACCTTATAGCTCTCCAAGCGGCTTGGTCTGGACACTCTTTAGAATAGCCAAATGCTCCCTGCCATTGCATTACATCATTTATAGCATTGCAAGCCCAATCAGATGCAAACATTTTTGCCATAGCAATTGCTTTACTTGTTTCAAATCTGGATCCCTTTCCTTGTTGTTCTCTGTCAATAGTCCATAATGATTTATATGCCAAATCTCTTAACATATTAAGCCTAGTATAATGTTCTGCTAGTCTGAAGTTTATTTCCTCAAATTTTCCAATAGCAGTACCAAAACATTTTCTTTCTTTAATGTAATTCATACCGTTTTCTAATGATTTTAGACCTGCTGCTGCGCATATTACTGCAATTAATCCCCTTGCAAATTCGTACCCCTCGTGTACAATGTAAAACCCCTTGTTTTCTTCTCCTATTATATAATACTTCGGAATTTTTACATTATCTATTGCAAATCCACCACAGGATATACCCTCTCTGCCTAAATCATCAATGTATGTTGGGGTAATACCATCAGCAGTAAGAGGTAAATAAAACATTGTCATACCTCTAGTGCCAAGTTCGGGGTTCTGCTTCGCAATCGTAAGATGTCCTCCACCACCTTCTGCAGCTTCGCGTACCCCACTTATATACATTTTCTCTCCATTTATAATATAACCATCACCTTCCTTTTTGATCATAGTTCTAGTTCCTCCTACATCTGACCCGGCATCACTTTCAGTTGTAGCGATTCCAAGAAAATATTCTCCCGCAATAACTTTTGGAAATATCTCTTTTTTTGCTTCTTCTGTTCCATATTTATTGAGAACAAAACCCCATGCTGCTTGAACAAGATAGAAAACGGGTATCGAACCCGTAGGATCTGCTTTTGCCAGCTCTTCTCCTATAACACCAGCGCTCACGGCATCAAGTCCTGAACCACCATATTCTGGTGAGGCTGTACATCCAAGAAGACCAAGTTCGGCCATTCCTTTCTTGATTTCTATTGATATCTCCCTGGTTTTTTCCATTTCAAGAGCAACGGGTGCAATTTTCCTTTGACAATACTCCCTTACACTTTCTCTGAACATTTCTTGTTCTTCAGTAAATTTAAGTTCCATTTTTTTTTTACCTCTATGTGATTTATTCAACTTTTTGTGTATATTTTGTTTTGAAATTTAATTTTAATTAACAAAATTTTTATTTAATTTTATTTAGTTTTAATTTTAATTAATTTTAATTTTACTGACAAATGTATAAATAATTTAAACAAAATCAAAAAAAATTATCCTAATGTAAATGCTAATTTTTAATTTGTTTTCGTAATTATTTTTATTCGGTTGCTTATTTGAGTTGAAATTAATGATAGATAAGAAAGAAGAAAAAAGACTTTCCGAAGATTTAAAAAGATGGAAAGAAAAAATTAAGAAATTTGACTTGGAAAAAATAGAAAATAGTTCGTATTTTCAATTAAAATCCATATATACCCCTTTAGATCTGAAAGATACTACTTATGATGATATTAATTTATCGGGGGAGTTTCCTTTCACAAGAGGACCATATTCAACAATGTACAGAGGGAGATTGTGGACGATGCGTCAGTATAGTGGCTTTCAGAACGCTAAATTGACGAATCAACGGTATAAATATTTACTTGAACATGGTCAGACTGGTTTAAGCGTCGCTTTTGATTTATGTACCCAGATGGGTTTCGATAGTGACCATATTTTAGCTCAAGGAGAGGTTGGAAAGACAGGAGTGCCAATTTCCTCATTAAAGGATATGGAAGATCTTTTTGCGGGTATTCCGTTAGATCAAGTTAGTACCTCTATGACTATCAATGCTCCTACTGCTATAATTCTTTCGATGTATATCGCATTGGCCGAAAAACAAGGAGTATCTATAGATAAATTACGTGGAACTGTACAAAATGATATTTTAAAAGAATATGTTGCTAGAAATACCTATATTTTCCCACCCACCCCCTCTATGAGGTTAGTTGCCGATGTAATCGAGTATTGTTCAAAAAAACTCCCTCATTTTAATACAATAAGTATCTCAGGATATCATATTCGAGAAGCTGGAGCAACAGCAATTCAGGAGATTGCCTTTACTTTAGTAAATGCAATAGCATATGTAGAAGAGGTATTAAAACGGGGTTTGGATATTGATCAATTTGCAAGTCGATTAGCTTTCTTCTTTTGTACTTATAATGACTTCTTTGAAGAAATTGCTAAATTTAGGGCTGCAAGAAGAATGTGGGCTAAAATAATAAAAAACAGATTTAAAGCACAAAATTTAAAATCAATGCAATTAAGATTTCATGCTCAAACTATCGGTTCCTCATTAACAGCTCAACAACCCGATGTAAATTTAATAAGAGTTGCCATTCAAACTCTTGCTTCTGTATTGGGAGGTGCGCAATCAATTCACTCAAGTAGTAGAGATGAAGCCTTAAGTCTTCCAAGTAAAGATTCTGTACGTTTATCATTACGAACTCAACAAGTAATCGCATATGAAACTGGTGCCGGAAATGTAATAGATCCAATTGGTGGATCATACTATTTGGAATCATTAACAAATCAAATGGAAGAGGAGGCATTTAAAATAATTAAAAAAATTGAAGAACAAGGAGGCGCAATTAATGCAATAGAAAACGGTTTTATTCAAAAAGAAATCCAAGAAAATGCATATAAAATACAACAATCCATTGAAAAGGGAGAAAAAATTGTAATTGGAGTAAATAAATTTCAAATTGATAAAGAAGATTTAAAATTGGAGATTTTAAAATCAGATCCGGAAATTGAACGACAACAGATTGATAAATTAAAGAAAATAAAAGAGTCAAGAGATAACAATCTTGTGCATGAGAAACTAAAAAAAATCAAAGAATTTGCGAAAACTGATGAGAATTTAATGCCTCATTTGATAGATGCCGTAAAAGTTTATGCTACTACTGGGGAAATTTGTGATATATTAAAAGAAGTCTTTGGAACTTATAAAATGACAACCATCTTTTAAAAATTTTATAATGACTTTTCATACTTTAAATCCTTTCTATAGATATTTTTAAAAGTAAGATAAATGTTAAAGAATTACAATTTAAATATCTTTTAAACAAATTAATAATCATTTATAATTAATATAAAAACAATAATTCAAACTATTTTGATTGTGATATAAATGGAAGGACATGTTCATTTTGAAGATTTAAATATAGAATATGGATATTCTTGTATGCCCAAAAGATTGCATTACTATTCCAATGAGGAAAATGATTTCCGGATGAAAGTACGCAAGTGGTGTAAAGAAAATGTTGAGCCTGTAGCAGTTAAAATTGATAAGGAGAGAAATAAAGAGCTTGCAGTTGAGACTTTACGTAAAATGAAGCCATATCTAAATATAATTATACCAGAAGAGATTGGGGGTCTTGGTAAAGGAGTTTTATATCGTACAATTTTTGGTGAAGAATTAACTGCTTTCAGTTATGCGTTAGCAAGTATATTTGGAGCCTCTTCATGTTTATTTGCTGGTCCTGTTATAGAATTTGGGACTCCAGAGCAAAAGAAGAAATTTCTTTCAGGAATTGCTGATGGCACAAAAATTGGTGCTATAGGTATAACTGAACCCACAGGAGGATCTGATGCAATTGGTGGAATGAGATTAAAAGCTAAAAAAGAAGAGGGATATTATCTCCTCAATGGAGAGAAATGCTTCATAACAAATGGCAGTGTGGCTGATTATATCTGTTTGTATGCAATTACAAATGATAAAGTAAAACCTCACCAAGGTATGACAGCATTTATTTTTGAGACAGACACTCCTGGCTTTGAAGTTATTAAAGATTATAAACACATGGGACGCAGAGGAATGCCTAATTCTCACCTTAGATTTAATAATTGTAAGGTCCCAGTTGAAAATGTGCTTCATAAAGAAAATGCGGGATTAGATGTATTGCTTTTTGGTCTTGATGGAGAACGCACTTTCACTGCGTCTCAATATCTTGGTCTCTCAAGGAGTGCATTTGAAGTGGCATATAAATACGCTCACAGACGTGTGCAATTTGGAAAACCTCTTTATTCATTTGAGGGGATTTCATTTAAACTTAGTGAAATGTTTATGTCTATAGAGCTAAATAGGATGGCAGTAACTCAAATTGCCAGAATACTTGATGATGGGCACTATTGTAGAGCATCAGTGGCTGCAATTAAAGCTCGACTTGCAGATGACACAGTAAAAATTACCCAGGATGCCATACAGATTGTTGGTGGACTTGGATACTCTGTTGAATATCCATTAGAACGTTATTATCGAGATGCAAAAGTTGGACAAATATCCGCTGGTACTGCGGAAATTATGAGATATCTTATTTCAAGAGAAATGATTAGAATGTGGGGTAAATAAAAAAAAGGGAGATTAAAGATGAAAGAAAAAATTGAATTAGTAATCAATGATAATATCGCAACGATAAAATTTATTGATCCAGAGAATTACAATCCTTTAAATAAAGAAACGGGGAAAGAATTATTAGATATTTTAGAATCTCTTCGAGATAATAGTGATGTAAGATGTGTAATAATTACTGGTTCAGGAAAAGCATTTTCAGCAGGCGGAGATATAAAACAATTTAAGTCAAGTATTGAAGGTGGAACACCAGGTCAATTAATGGATGATTTGACAAGAGATCTTTACGAAATTGCATTAATCTTACGTCTTTACCCAAAGCCAGTTTTAGCTGCCGTAAATGGTTGGGCTGTTGGAGCAGGGATGAACCTTGCGCTTTCATGTGATATTATAATTGCTTCAGAATATGCAAGATTTAGACAATCCTTTTGTAAACTTGCTTTAATTCCTGGATTTGGCGGAACAATCTTATTAAGTCGCCAAATCCCTTGGCAACAAGCTGTACAAATGTCTTTTTTTGGAGATACTTATTCCGCAGAACAAATGAAAAAACTTGGATTTATTAATGAAATTGTCCCTGCAGAAAAATTAGAAGAGATTTCACTAAAATTGGGCTCAACGATTTGCTAAAGGACCAACCTTAACCTATGCAAGAACGAAAAAATTATTTTTTGAAGCATTTAGCACACCTCTTGAAGAACATCTTGAAAATGAAAGACAAATGCAAATAAAATCAGCTGAATCAGAAGATTATAAAATTGGTGTATTTGCATTAAATAACAAAAAAGAACCTGTTTTTATTGGAAAATAGAATTGTTTAAGTGATAAAAATGCCAGAATTAAGAGAAGTTGTTATTGTGGATTATTTACGCACTCCAATCTCTAGAAGTCGTCCCAACCAACCAGAGCGAGATGTATTTTATCAAATCCCAGCTGATAAATTACTCTCATTAGTAATAAAAGAAATAATAGCAAGAGCAAAGTTTAATCCCACAGAAATTGATGAAGTGATCACAGGTTGTGCTAATCAAGTAAAAGAAAATTTTCTTTATGGAGGTCGCCATACTGTTTTTTTAGCAGAATTACCTGAAACGGTTGCTGCTATGGGTATTGATCGACAATGCGCATCAAGTATGACATGTATTCATATCGGTGCTATGGAGATCGCAACAGGCAACTCAGAAGTGGTTATTGCTGGTGGTATGGAACATATGACAAGAATTCCCCGTGGAACTGATTTAACTGCCCGGCATTATGAATTAACCGATGAAAAAATGTTTCCAGACCATGCAAAATACGATTTAAAAACCGGATACTCAATGATTCAGACGGCACAAAAATTATGGGAACAGAATCCTGATATAACTCGGGAGGATATGGATTATTGGAGTCTTACTTCCCATAATAGAGCCATCAAGGCGCGAAAAGAAGGATTTTTTGGCGGAGAAATCCTTCCTATCGAAATAACTCTCCCAGATGGTACTAAAAAAATAATCAAATATGACCAATCAATGCGAGAAGGATCCAATATGGAAACTATGAAAAAACTCCATCTTGTTTCAGAAGGAATTGAAAGGAATGCTCAGATTACCCCAGGAAATTCATCTCCATTGAATACGGGGGCAGGATGTTGTGTCCTTATGTCACTGTCTCGTGCTGACGAGCTCGGAATCAAACCCATAGCAAAAATTAAGGCGATGGCATGGGCAGGTGTTAATCCCAGTGTTATGGGACAAGGTCCTGTTCCTGCAAGTAAAAAAGCTCTTACTCGCGCTGGATTACGGGTTGAGGATATCGATTTTTGGGAAATCAACGAAGCATTTGCAATTGTTCCATTATATGCAAAGAAAATGCTGGGTATTCCACATCAAAAAATAAACGTGAAAGGTGGAGCTATTGCTCTTGGACACCCATTGGGAATGACGGGTGTACGATTAGTCGGAACTCTTGCAAGGATCCTACAATTTGAAGAAAGGAACCTTGGTCTCGCTACGGCATGTGTGGGTGGAGGACAAGGAGTTGCTACAATCATTGAAAGGATATAACGCAATATTTATTTAAAAAAACTTTAAAAAAAACCTTAATTGTCAAACCCTACTTACTCGACAAAATTATTTTCACACCTCAATGTTTATTAAGTTTCTTCCAAATTGAGAGAAATTACCCGTATCTATCTTCTGAATTCTCCAATTTCGGCGAATTGAAGCGTATTGAGCGTGAAATTTCCTCCGTTGAGATTCGATAAGAGGCGTTTCACACGCTAAAAGCACGCTCGTAACGTGTTCCTTAGAATAACCAACATCTAATAATTGAGTGTATAATCCTCCGTGCTCTCGAAACGCTCTGGTAACATTTTCTCGCCCTAAAAGCGATTTAAAATGGTGTTTACTTCGATGGAAGAGTTGCTCTTTAGCGTTGTTTGTAAATTCTAACTCGTTATGGTCGTAAGCTACATACAAACCATCGTGGTAGGAATGTTCCAATCGAACCCATTGTTGCCAAACTTGCTCGCAAGATATTTTATAGGAGGACTGTTGCCACTTTAGATTCTCGGGGAGAAATTCTAAGTTTCTTCTTTTTAATCGACCCTGGAGCTTATACACCCATTTTTTCACGTCTCTCTTAATTTGAACAGATCGTCTCATTCTCTTGCTTAGTATTTTGCATATTTGCTCGAAATCTGGAATTAAGTCCTTTATTTCTTTATTCAATTGACCGTGTTGGCGTAATAACTTTGTTAACGAGTCAATTAACGCGCATAGAGTTCGAGATACCTTGGGAGAAAGGTTCCAAGACATATATTGCTGTAACTTCAGGAGAATATATTCCAAGTTCGCAAAAGCTTCCGTTCCAGGAAAGATTTTAAATTGATCGCCTCGAGTAGCAATAGCGCATTTCAATTCTTCGCTAATTGGAAGGAAAATTTCGTATAGTTTATTTGAACTCGCACTTTTACTATTTTGAACGATCGAAAGACCGCGAATGGATTTTCGAAGCGATTTCTTGAGATGCGAATCTTTTGAAGCAATTGGTTCAACAATGTGAGCTAGAAAATGATATTGACAAAAAGCGTGAGGGATTTTTGGGTTAAATCGTTTAACGGCGTTTACAATGTTTTTTTGCTTGTCTGATATTACTGCGACAATCGGAACGCCGTAAAGGCTTTCTAATTCCTGAAAGATGTCGCATAGAATTGAAGCAGGAGCCGATTCCAAATTACGGGCGAGCAACACATTTCCCGTGAGTCGATCGGAAAAAACCCAAAGAGAAGGTTCCCCTTTAATCGGCTGGGCACCATCGAGTGATAAAACGATTCTATTGTTCGATTTAACTTCTTTAAGGACTTTTTTATTTATGTATTGCTTTCCTGCCATTTCAAAAAACTCGCAAATGCTTCGTACTGCTCCTCGCGAAATCGACACATCCCAATCGTCCCACATGAGTTCGGCTGTAACGGAATAGTTAAAATGATGCTTAAAGTGATGCTGTATTACCTTTGCCCATACATCTAACGAAAACTTTTTCCGTTTCATTGCTGAATGATACGCTGCAGGAAACGCCCCGCTTAAATCGCACGCAGGATTAGTACAACTATAATAATTAGTAATCACCCACAAAGGTCCTTTTAACGTGATAACCTTCCTTCCTCCATTGTTAAATTCGTGTTGTAGTTTCGATGAACATAACGGACACATTAATCCTTCATTTGAGGTCCAGTAAATGTAAATGGTCGGTGCCAAAATTTCGGAAGGCTTTTCTGGCATGAATAATAATACGTTTATCACGAAGATAAACTTTTCTATTTTGGACTAAACCTTTCTATTTTTGTCGGGTGAGTGTGATTTCACATTAAAGGAAAAAAAAAAAATAAAATAAAAAAATAAAAAAAATATAAAAAAAAACTGCGAGGAACATAAATGATATATATAAAACTGTTAAAACTATGATTCCAAGAATTGGATTTTCTCTCAATGCTCCACCTGTTTTATACTAGGCATTCTTTCGACTTTTGGAAACATTTTGGTGAATACAAAAACCAAACTCATAAATCCTATCATTCCGATAATAAATAATCCAAGTGCCGTACCTTCTATTCCAAATATAATAAATAAAGTAAAACTCAAAATTGAAATCACAAAATACAGACCGATTTGGACGAGAAGCATTAAAATCCACTTTACTACTTTATGTTCTTTGTTCAACTCTTCAATGACATATTTGTATTTCATTTTACCAAATAATCGCATCTTCATCTCGAACATCAAAAATAAGAAAATCCAAACAATCGGAATTGTAGCTAAAAACAATACCAATAATAATATCGAATTTGTAATTATTGTAAGCACTACAGTAAGTAATGTAGATGATATTAATTGAATTACTGACATTAATATCAATTTAGCTTTCGCTTGATTACGAGGAATAACTGGTAATGATGCTAGTGTGGTTGCACCAGACTCTTCCATATTGAGAAGACCCGATATTAACATCGTAGGTACAATTATAGAGAAAATCAATATTATCGACCAAGTTATCATTATACCCGTTGGTGATGATATATCTTCTCCAATTGGACCCACGATCGAAAAAATCATGAAAAGTGGAAGTATAATTGGCATAATTAAAAACATTAATGTCTGAATATCACGAAATGCTGTAATCAGATCTTTTTGGATATATGACTTAAGAGGAGATTTTGTTTTAATCTCAACTTGGATTTCTTCTTCAAGAACAATAAAAAGTTCTCCAGCTTTAATACCTTTGACTTCTGCAGATGTTGCACTTATTAGATCTCGAATCGCAACCTTATAAGTACCCCATGTTATAAGTAAAAATATCGCAAAACCAATAATAGTAGTAAAAAATAGTCCTATAGGTATTTGATCTGGAGCAATAATCAATGACATTAAATAACCTGGGGCAAATGGATAGGGGATTAAGCTTAAAATAAAATTTAATATATCAGAATGCTCAAATGTGGCAAAAATGATAAGAAGGTCATCAAAGGCATTGATAACCCATGACAGAATGACTCCAGATCCCATAGCGATAATGAAATAACCGGCCATACTTAAAATTTTGGCTAAACTTGCTTTTTTAGATTGGCGGTTAGGATTATTCAAAATACGACTTAAGCGTTCCGAAACAATAATAAGCACACTAAAGCTAAAAATCAAACTGAGAATCGATAAAGCAATGCATACAAAGAAGAGAAAAATATTTTGTGTTACAATAAGCATAAAAATAGGAAAAGCAGCACCCAAAACAATAAGTGGGATGTTCAAAGTACGAAAAATAGTCATAAAACCTAACTTTTTCAAATTCTTTTTTGGAATAGGTAAAGTTTGCAACCATTTGAAAGCATTACCTGTCATTAAAGAGCTGATTGGCAACATACCTAAGAAAATAAGGTACATGATTACCATCGCAAAAAAGATCCCAAAAAGAAAACTAGAAACAAATAATATGGTTCCTATCGTGTATGTTCCGCTATAAAGGTAATCCACAAGTCGCAAATAAGTAACTAATGGTAAGACAGGTAAAAAAACAAATAGGAATGAGTAAACAACTTTCATCATTATAGTCATATTTCTAATAAAATTTGCATTTTTTTCGAGTTTTTCTAAAAATCGAGCTTGATGAGCTCCAGCAGATTGAATCGTAGATTCAAGAAATATCTCGTAGTTAGTGTATTTTGAAAGTGAATAAGATTTGAATTTCTGCTCTTCCATATTAAATCATTTCTTCCTTTATTCTCTTTTTATATGATTTACGTAATTTTTTCACAATCTCCTCAACTGATGTATCTTGTTCAGTAAGGCGTAAAAACACATCTTCTAAATTCTCACCAAATTTATCAGCTTGTTGTCTTAACTCCTCAATAGTGCCAATTCCTACCAATTTACCTTTATTTAATATTCCAATCCTATCACATAATTCTTGTGCAACTTCCATAATGTGTGTAGAAAAAAGAACTGCACCACCTCGTTGAGTATGTAATTCCAATATTTCTTTGACTACCCTAACAGATTTTGCATCAAGACCTGCAAGAGGTTCATCCATAATAAGTAAATCTGGGTCATGTAGAATCGCAGCAATAATTTGCATTTTTTGTTTATTTCCATGTGATAAAGTGGCAATAAGCTGTTCATAATATTGGAGTGCCTCCAAACTTTCCAAATATTCTTTTGCACGTTCTGTAGTTTCTCCCTCATCTAAACCCCTAATTGAAGCAATAAAATTAAATAAATTTCGTGGTGTTAAAGATTTAAATATAAGAGGCTCTTCCGACACATATCCAATACGA
>JABUBO010000130.1_pt1 | contig 21766 bp, 25 predicted proteins | sample 7240361 | NCBI WGS metagenome assembly JABUBO01 (sample SAMN07256346, study PRJNA390944) | subsurface metagenome | isolation source: Methane hydrate marine sediment | place: Pacific Ocean: Eastern North Pacific, ODP site
GCTTTTTTGCCTGAATTATTATCTCTGAAGAAACCACGTAGCGGTTGCTTATCAGAAAGGGGTGGAAGAGATCTGAGGCCATCAAGATGCGCATCGGCTCACCTACCTTCGATCAGACCTCTGGTGAACTCGATTACCCTCCTGCAGTCCTCCAGGGCCTCCCTAGCGTCCGACTCGTCGAACTCTCGATGGGGAACGCGAAGCTTTCCTGTGGAGTTGAAATCCACGTACTGGGCCCTGGCTCTTTTGGTCAGCCACTTCTTCAAAATCCCGGCCGTTTCCCCCCTCAAATCGGTGACGCTGATGAATCGGGCTACTTTTGCGGGATGGCGCCTGGGGATTTCGGCCCCTTTGAGCGCAAGCCCTGCCGCTGCGCAATTTTCCATCGCATCATAAGTTTCTTTGACAACTTTGGACCACAGCTTTTTTCCAGTTCTCTCCGCCTCGGCGAAAATGGCTTGAGCTGAGTCCAGAGTTAGCTCGGCTTCCTCCAAGTAAGCTAAAGCCTGCTCTCTATTCAAGGGTCCCCACCACCAAATCCTCCAAAAAACGACTTGGATCGTAAATGACTATCAAGCCCTCCATCACCCTTCGAGCGAAATCCGAGCCCGACCTCAAAGACTTTCTGAATTCAGCGGGTTTGAAAACCTGCGTCATGAACATCTTTGCCTCGCCGCCGGGCTTTTCAACTACCTTCGCCCCGTACTTCCGCTCCAGTTCCTTGACGTTGGATCGAGCGAGAACCAAAATATCGACGTCCGAATCCTCCCTGGCATCTCCCTTGGCCACAGACCCGTAGACCGCCATCGATTCGATCGACGGTATCGCCTCTTGGATTTCCCAGAAGAATCTCTGGACGTAGTAATGAAACTCCCGCTGGGGAATCGACCAAATTCTCACCTGAGTTTTCACGAGCTCCGTTGCCGGCAGATGGACAAAATCTATTTCCCCCCGCAGGGCCTTGAACATAAGGATGGACTCCCTTAGCGCGTACTCGACGCTAGGCCTAGTCTTCCCCTTTCTCTCTCCTACCCTTTCAACCAGCCCCGCCCTCTGCAATTGACTCAAGTGCCTAGTCACGACGGGCAGGGATTTACCGATCCTTTCAGCTAGCTCGGTCGGCGTGCTCGAGCCCTCGGCCAACGCCTCCATGATGGCGACTCTCGTCTCCGAACCCAAAACGCTTATCTCGTCCACATATTTGCCTTTCACATATTTGCATACTTGCGAAAGTATTTAAATATTTCGATACTTAGATTATTTCGCAAATATTAAAGTATTTGGGGGATTGTTGGCCTCCTCGCCACCCGTATATTCGCGCTTTTCCACGAGCAGGAAAGGGTGGAAGAAATCCGAGACCATCAAGATGCGCATCGGATCACCCTCCGAGCAACCACTTCCAGAGTGGGATGAATTTCACCAGTTTTCCGTCAAACTTTTCCTCGCCTCCATAGCCCCATGTCACGACGAGCATGTCGTTACAGTGAACCTCACGCGAGGCCTTCACGAGAGTCCTCATCTCTCTCTTTTTTACCTCTGGATCTTCTACCTCGTAACACGCCTGAATCAGCTGCTTTACATCCACACCATTTTTGACCACGAAATCCACCTCTCTCTGCTGATAGTCTTTCCAATAATAAATTTCAAGAGATGGACGAAAGGCCGCCCGCCTCAGTAGCTCAATTGCCACCACATTCTCCACGAGCTTTCCATAATTTTCCGAAACTCTGAAGCCCTTTACGTGGAAAAATCCGGGGTCTATCACATACACTTTCCTCATAGATCTCAACTGCCTTTTCCTCGAATATTCAAATTTTCTCGTGGAAAAGAACATCCTCGCCAGCTCCAGATACCCCGAAAATCTCTCGATGGTATCGAGGCTCAGCTTGACGGCTTCTTTCAATCGGTTGAATGACTGAAGGGTGGAGATATTGGAGATATAGATACTTGCGAGATTTTCGAGCTTTTCTATCTCCCTCACCCCAAATCTTTTTGATATGTCTTTCATTATCACGTCATTGAAGTATCCAGCCAAAAGTTCTCTTTTTCTTGTTTCGCTTTCCGAGACAGTGACCTCGGGAAACCCGCCCCACTTCATGTACTCCTCGAGCTCCCTGAGTATCTTCAATCTATTCTTCATCACATCCACCTCAGTTCTAAGCTGTGTGCCCCTGAACTCCAGAAATTCTCGGAAACTCAGCGGGAATACCTCCATGTCCACGTGTCTGCCGGTCAGCACGCTGGAGATTTCCCTTCCCAAGAGCTTGGAAGAAGACCCCGTGAGAAGTACCCTCGCCTTCCTCGATTCGAGCAAATATCTCACAAACTTTTCCCAGCCCGCCACATTTTGAACTTCGTCGAGGAGCACGACATGCCGAGAGGGGTCGAGTTTTCTCAGGTACGCCTCGTATATCTGCATCAAATCGCTTACATCCACGCTCGGAGGAAACCGGGGATCCTCAAAATTGACTACGAGGGAGTCCCTTGGCTCGAGAGTTCCTTGTTCTATTAATTTTTTGATGAAAAGATAGGCTATGGAGGATTTCCCCGCTCTCCTCACTCCGAGTAAAACAGTTGTTGACCTCGGACCAAATATGTGCTCGAGCTTTAAGAGGTATGGCTTCCTCGCCTTCAGGCTTTCCTCGAAGTTGCCCCAAAAATTCCAATCCGTCAAGATTTCCATTATTTTTCGTTCTTCCATGGTTTCAACTATTTTTTTCTTAATTATAAGTGTATCGGTTATTTTTATTAAAATTCTTACGATAAAGTTTTAATTTTTTAAGGCTGGAAAAAGGATGAAAATCCTATGGATGTGCATACCTTCGTGCACTTTTTCGAGTGAGGACGTGAATATCGTGTTTTTTTGCCAACCCCCTCGCTGTCTCGTACATTCGGATTTCCCCGCCACCCAGCAGGAAAGGATGAAAGAGATCCGAGGCCATCAAGATGCGCATCGGATCACCCTCCGAGCAACCACTTCCAGAGTGGGATGAATTTCACCAGTTTTCCGTCAAACTTTTCCTCGCCTTCATGATCATGGGTTATAACCAGCAGATCCCTGCACCTCAGCTCCCTGCTCGCTTTTGCCAGGGATTTTAACTCTCTTTCCTTCGTGCTGAGGTCGGAGAGGTCGTAGCAGACCTGAATCAATTGCTTTATCCTTGCCCCTTTCCGGTGAGCAAAATCTACTTCTCGCCCCTGAGAATCTTTATAGTAATAAATTCCCTCATCGTGCTTTTCCGAGACCCGATTGAGAAGCTCCGTGCACACGAGGTTTTCGTATGTTCTTCCCATGTTTTTCTCCAACCCGAAACCCATAAAATTCGCTAAGCCGTGATCGACGACGTAGGTTTTCTTCGGGGCTATGAACTGCTGTTTTAACTTGAATGAAAACCTTTCGAGAACATGGGTCAAAAAAGCCTGCTGCAAATACCCCACATAATTTTTCACCGTGTGAACGTCTTTTATGCCTGTGATTTTTGATAGCTTTGAGTATGTGAACTCGGATGAGAAATTGGAAACAAGGTATTTCGCGAGTTCTCTGAAACTCCTTTCGTTTCTGACCCCATGTCTTCTGATGCAGTCCTTGTTGATCACGTCCTCATATATGTTGATGACGATTCTGGGGCCGAATTTGGAGAATTCGGGAAAACCGCTTCCTTTCAGATACTTCTCAAGCTCCCTTTTCACCCTCGCTATATCCTCCGTCAGATAGACGTTTGGCTTGAAGCTCAACACCTCTCTGAACGAGAAGGGAAACATGGACACGTCCACGTGCCTCCCGGTCAACGCGGTTGCCAGTTCCCCGCTTAACAACTGTGAATTACTCCCCGTGACGATGACCCTTTTTGTCCTCCTCAACCTGTTCGCGAACAGTTCCCACCCATCAACGTTCTGAGGCTCGTCCAAGATGACCAAGTCAATCTTCCCGTAGAGTTCATAGAAAGCTTGAAGTATTTTGTTCAGGTCCTTCGCTCTGATCCCAACCAGCCTCTCGTCGTCAAAATTCACACAGCCGAAATTCCCGCCCGCCTCCCTTGCGAGGAGCACGGAAAATATGGACTTTCCACACCTCCTCACGCCTAGGACGGCGAGGATGTTGGGGTATTTTAAAAATTTTTTTGCGTGACCTACTTTCTCCCTTTCAATTATCCGTTCTTTCCTAAATTTGTCCTCCAATTCGGCCCTCTGATCCGCTATAATCCCTTTTAACTCTTCTATTTGCATGTGTTAATGTAACTACAAACTTATTTAAAAAGTTTGTGAATATAACCGCAAACATCATAATTAACGCATATTTTGAAATTAAGCTCGCTATTTGCGTGGGGGTCCTGTAATCCACGCTATCCCTCACACCCGCATTTCCCGCCGCGAGCGGGAAAGGATGGTGTAGTCCGAGGCCATCAGGATGCGCATCAGCTCACCCCCTGCTCGATCAGCGCCACAAATGTCAAGCCACTGGTGATGGTCGTCTCCACACCCCCCCACATCGTTTTTCGCGTGGAATTATGACCGACGCGGCCATCACCAGCTCATGCTCCAAGCAACCACTTCCAGAGCGGCCTGTAAAGGATTCGCCTCCCGTCAACTCTTTCTTCCCCTTCGAAATCTTCCGTTATCACCAGTCCCTCCTTCAGCCCGAACCCATCCATGGCCTTCACCAGCCCCCTGATCTCGCGCTTTTTCGTCTCCTCATCGCTCGGGTCCCGGCACACTTGGATAACCTCTTCGACCTTTAACCCCTCTTTTATAACGAAGTCGACCTCTCTGCCTAGAGGATCCTTCCAATAGTAAACCTCGAGTCCTGGGTCAAATGACTGTCGTGTCTTCAGCGAGATGGCCACCACATCCTCCATGAGCTTTCCTAGGTGCCTGGCAAACCTGAAACCGACGGAGTTCGACAATCCGATATCCACGGAGTAAACTTTCCTCGGAGATTTTTCCTGCTCCTTCAACGAAAAGGAAAAACGCTTAATGAAAAATATGAGATTCGCGGCTTCAAGATGGTCGGAAAATCTCTCCACGGTTGTCAGGGGTAGCCTCAAAAATCTTGAAACACTATTGAAAGTCATCAAGGAAGAAACGTTGGTGAGATAGTATTTCGCGAGGGTTCTCAGCTTCTCCCTCTCCCTGATTTTGAATCTCTCCACAACATCCTTCGTGATTACGGTCTCGAAATAACTCAGGAGAATTCTCCTTTTTTCCGAGCTCAAGACAACCTCAGGAAAACCGCCGAATTCCAGATATTCGTCGAGCAACCGTTTTATCTCTACCCTCTTCGCCAACGCCTCCACTTCGCTTTTTACCTCCATATCCTTGAATTTCAGGAATTCGTTGAAGTTTAGGGGATAAACGGCGAAGGTTATATGCCTGCCCGTGAGCAGGGTCGCAAACTCCTTGCTCAGCAATCTGGCCGACGATCCTGAAACGACGAGCTTCGCATCGTTTCTCTCGTGCAGCCCCCTAACGAACCTTTCCCAGCCCTCGATCTCTTGGACCTCATCTAAAAAAATAAACGGTTTCTCGCTCGGGTGCACCTTTTCCAAATAAGTGTCGTAGATCTGTCTGAGGACGGCCAAGCTTCTCCCGTAAAACCTCTCGTCCTCGAAGTTGACTATCAGAGTGTTTTTTACTCCTGCGGTTTTGATCAATTCCTTTACAACCTGTTTTATCAGAGTTGACTTGCCAGCCCTTCTCACCCCGGAAACGCAGACAATTTGGTTAGTCTTTGTGATAAAATTGAGCAACTCCCTTACGTAGCTTTCCCTCTTCAGGCCTACATCCACTTCTTTAGCCCAGAAGTTCCAGTCCGTGAGTATTTCGAGTATCTCCTCTTTCCTCATGATAGTTCATATGTGGTTCAAATATTTAAATATTTAGTTCACAAATGAGCTAAAATTCATCTTAAGGGACTCGAATTTTATCCCTGCAGAAGGAACGGAGACCCTGTGAATGTGTAAGCCTTCGTGCACCTCGTAGCTCGGCAACCCTTTGAATCTTCGCGTGAGGACGTGGATTTCGTGTTTTTTTGTCAACCTCCTTGCAATCTCGTACATTCGGGTTTCCCCGCCACCCAGCAGAAAGGGGTGGAAGAGATCCGAGGCCATCAATATTCTCATTTAGACACCCCCTGCTTGATCAGCGCCAAAAATACCTTGAAGCCGCTGGTGATTGTCGTCCCTCGCGCTTTGGAGTATTTGGTGTAAAAACACTTGACCGGCGCCTCCCGGAGCCTCAGCCCCTTCCGCCTCGCTTGAATAATAATCTCAGACGAAACCTCGTAGCGGTTGCTGCGGATACGGATTCGCTTGAGCGCCCGCTTGTTAAAAGCCCTCGAGCCAGATTGCGAGTCCGTGAGCACCCCGCTGAAAAACCACGTTATCAAGTTCAGGCCGAAGTTGCCGAGGCGCTTGTGGAGCGGGATCCCCAGGTGCCGCCGGACCCCTATCACGAGGTCGGCATCGTTTAGGGCCTTGACTAGAAGTCCGACTGCTTTTGGGTCGTGCTGTCCATCGGCGTCGAAGGTGACGGCGCAGTCCGCACCCAGCTTTCTGGCCTTCGCTAGCCCAGTTCGAAGCGCCGCCCCCAACCCTCTATTCTTTTTATGACGAATGACAAGTGCTCTCTTCGAGCGAGCGATTTCCGCGGTTCGGTCGCGTGACCCATCGTCCACCACGATGATGTTGCGCCATCTCTCGCGCTTAAGAGCATCGAGCACCCTCCCGATTGAGCGCTCCTCGTTGTAGGCCGGCATCACTATCCAGACTTTCACTCGAGGCCTCCCAGCAATTTCTTGATCCCCTCCTCGAGCGGGGTCTTTGGTTTGAAGCTTAAGATTTTCTTAGCTTTCGCGATATCGGCCAGACTGTGCTTGATGTCGCCACCCCGGGGAACCTCGTAAATTGGCTTTAGTTCGCTCTTACCAACCAACCTCAAGAACACCTCGCAAAGTTTGTTGATGCTCGTCGCCTCTCCCGTTCCGATGTTCATTACCTCTCCCGCCACGCCTTTCCGCTCGAGGGCAAGCAAGGTCGCCTCGGCAACATCGCCCACGAAGATGAAATCCCGCGTCTGTTCGCCGTCGCCATAAATGATCGGTGGTTGGTCGCTGCGAAGGCGTTCGAGGAATTTCATCATTACGCCCGCATATTCACCGAAAGTTTGTCTTGGCCCGTATACGTTGAAATAGCGCAGGCAAACGGTCTCCAGCCCCTCCCGCTCATGGAATGCCAAGCAGTTTTGCTCAGCCGCGAGTTTCGAGCTGGCGTAGGGTGAAAGCGGTTGGGGTGGCGCATCCTCGCTTATCGGGAGCTCGGCCTGTTCGCCGTAGACCGCACAGGACGAAGCGTAGACGAATCGCTTGACACCATGACCCAAGCTGGCTTTGAGCAGCGCCAGCGTCCCATCAACGTTCACGCTCTGAGCGAGCTCCGGGTCCTCGATCGAGAGGGGCACGCTCATCATCGCCGCCTCGTGGATGACGGCGTCGACCCCCGCCAAAGCCCGTTCGACCGCTTCGGCATCCCTGATATCGCCTTGGATGAATCGGAAAGCAGGGTTGTCTGTGTGGGTTTTCAAGTTGTCCATGGTGCCGCTGGAGAGGTCATCAAGCACGGTAACAGAGTGGCCCCTAGCTAGAAGCCCGTCGACCAAATGCGAACCAATAAAGCCCGCACCTCCGGTTACCAGAACCTTCATCTCTACCCCTCTTTATTTTTCATACTCACACTAAAATAGACAAAGCCTGCGAACATCCGAACCTCACTCACAGAACTACCGATTTCAAAGCCGAATTATTATAAGGTTCCAAGCGAAGGGAGAACGGAGGTCACAAATGCGAGTACTTGTCACGGGAGGTGCCGGCTTCATAGGCTCCAACCTCGTTGAGGCGCTTGTCGGGCGGGGCGACGATGTCACGGTGCTCGATAATTTTTCGACGGGGACGGTGGAGAACTTGGAGAAGGTTCGCGACCGGGTAAAAACCGTTCAGGGGTCCTGCACAGAGCTCCTAAAATTGAAGCTTCAACCCGAGCTGATCTTTCACCTTGGCATTCCCTCCAGCTCGCCCATGTACCGCGAGAACCCCCTGCTCGTTGGGGAGGCGATAAGTGGCTTCATGAACGTGATGGAGCTCGCCAAACAAAATCAAGCAAAAGTCGTCTACGCCTCCAGCTCAAGCATGTATCGGGGCTGTCCGAGACCCAATCGCGAGGACGTGCAGACCGAGCCGTTCGACTACTACACCGAGGCCCGACTTGTGATGGAACGCCTGGCGCGAGTGTACCACCAGTTTCACGGCGTTTCTTCGGCAGGGATGCGCTTCTTCTCTGTCTACGGGCCCCACGAGCGGGCGAAGGGAAGGTATGCAAATGTGATAACCCAGATGATCCTTAACGATGAATTCACCATTTACGGCGATGGTTCCCAGACGAGGGATTTTACCCATGTGGATGATATTGTTAGGGCACTTGTCCTTGCAGCGGGGAAGGATGGGACTTTTGTTTTCAACGTTGGAACCGGGAGGGAAACGTCTTTCAATGAGGTGGCGAAGTTGATACAAGAAATAAAGCCGCTAAAAATCAAATACGTGCCAAATCCGCTAGAAAATTACGTCGAGCGAACTCAAGCTGACACAAGCTTGGTGAAACGTGAATTGTCTTGGGCTCCCACCGTGAAGCTTGAGGATGGGATCAGGAGAACAGCAGAGTATTATGGGAAAGGTACTTCAAAACCGTAACAAAGTTGTGATTTTATGAAAACATGGTTCAAGGAGCTGAGCTTTTCAACGAGCAAGGCGCGCGAGGTAATCGATCTAACGAGCAAGGTCACCTCGGCAGTTCGAGAATCTGGCATAAAAAATGGTCTGCTCATCGTGCAACTTCCTCATGCGACGGCCTCGCTCGTGCTGAACGAGAACGAAAGCGGGCTCAAGCAGGATTTATTAAACAAACTCGATGACTTCGCGCCGGTGCGTGGGGGCTATCAGCACGACCGCATCGATGACAATGCGCACGCGCACCTGAAGTCAGCTTTCATAGGTTCCTCTCGAGTCCTGCCGATTGCCGATGGGCGCGTAGTTCGGGGCACTTGGCAGAGCTTTTTGGTGATCGAGCAGGATGGCCCCCGTACCCGCAGACTCGCGATTTTCGTGATGGGCGAGTGATCGAGTGATAGCGTATTTGGACATTGAGACAACTTCGACGAAAGCCGACCGGGGCATGGTCGTGGCGGTCGGCCTGCTCAAGGGGGAAGAGCCGGAAATCCGCTTCGCGGAAACCCCCGAGGAGGAGCGGAAGGTGCTCGAGTGGCTCCGCGATGAACTGGAGGACTGTGAGATGCTCGTGACTTGGTACGGTTCAGGTTTCGACATCCCCTTTCTTTGCACCCGCGCCTTGGCTCACAACATCGACCTCTCCAGACTCATCAACATCCCGATGCTCGACCTCTGCGAGTGGTCCCGCGGGCATCTGCTCCTTTCCAGCTACAGGCTGAGCTCGGTAGCGCGGTTTCTGGGGATACAAAAGCCAGCCAATTTTCACGGAGCTGATGTCCTAACGTTGTTCAAACTGGTCGAGCGCGGCAATCTCAAGGCGCGGAGGCTGATCGTCGAACACTGTAAGGAGGACATCGTGGTGCTCAAGCACGTCCACGAGAAGCTCAAGCCGCAGGTCGAGCGCTCATACTGACTTCAGGTTCTACGCAAGTTAGTGGTGTGTCCATGAAAGAAGAAACTGAAAAAGCCCTGCGCCAGCTTGAGGCCGAAGCGGTGGTCTGCAAGCGCTGTATGTTACACAAAACCCGAACGAACGTTGTATTTGGCGTTGGGCCAGCGGATGCAAAGATAATGCTGGTCGGGGAGGGTCCTGGGTTCACGGAAGACCAAACCAAAATTCCGTTCAGCGGGGCAGCCGGCAAAATCTTGAATGAACTTTTACGTGAAGCCGGGCTGAGGAGGGAGGATGTGCACGTGACCAATGTTGTGTTGTGCAGGCCGCCCCAGAACAGAGACCCCCTGCCTGATGAAATCGAAGCGTGCAGACGTTTTCTTGAGGGGCATGTCTCCATAATCAAGCCAAAATTCATCGTTGCTCTGGGCAGGATAGCCGCACGCACGCTGCTCGGCAAACACGTGAGTATAGGCAGGGAACACGGCAAACTATTCGACTTCACCTACGCTGGTGCGGGCTCCAAGCTTTTTCTTACCTATCATCCAGCTGCAGCCCTCTACGGCGCCGAGACGAAAACTAGATTACAAGCGGATTTCAAAACGCTCGGACAAATCGTCAAAAGTATGGTATAACTGAATCAAAATTTCTTTAAATCGAAAACTTTCACTTTTTTTCGCTTCAGAAGCTCGGCCGGGATATCCCAAATTGCCTTCGCCCGCCCAATTATCGCACGGTCACCGCTTGCGACGACGTCAAATGAGCGGAGCTTAAAATCAACCCCACCGATCGCTTGAGCATCACTCTTCAGCCCAGCTTGCTTGAGTCGTTGCCTCACCATGCCTGCAAGCTCACCGCTCCTGCTTACTTGCTTGTCGAACAAAAACTCGACGTGACTTGGCTTTGCCCCGGCGATGATTCGCAAAAGCTCCGCAAGCGCTCGCGTGGTTGCAGGAGATCTGCGATACTTACCGAAGATCGCACGCAGGTCTCGGATGTAGCCATCGTCGCAACGCACGACTTGTTTGCGGATGAAGATGCTCTCGAGGGTTATTAGGACGTTGTAGCCGTCAACACCTAGGCGCTTGCCCCGAACGGCACCCGCTCTGATAGCTTTTCGGCGATGCTCGACTACTTCAAGCTTGGAGAAGACGCAGCGCGCCAGCAGGTGCCGTTGGTTAAGCGGAAAGCGGTAGTGGTTGGCGACGAAGTTCACGGCTGACTCACGGGGGTAACCTTGGTTGAGCAGGTAACGCAGGTCCCGCACGGCATCTGAAATCTTGGCCATGAAATCACTTATTCAACAAAAATCGCAGGCCTCATTGGAGTCGCGAGTTTAGCCCTATCCTGCGGATCATAACGCGCAGCGTCGGCGGCCTTGAACACGCGCACTTCTTGCACTCCCAGCTGTTCACGGAGGAAATTGGTAGCGTCTAGCAGGACTTGCAGCTCATCCACTTCCACTCTCGCCAATGTCTTGAGGTCTTGTTCGGGCATACCCCTGAGCTCCTGCACCGCCTGCTGGAGGTACTTCGCCAAATCTGCGGTATGCAGCCTGAGCCCGAGTTCCTTCTCGACCGTGCGGAGCAGCTTGCCAAAATCAACTCTCCCCTCTTGCACGCGCGTCATGGCGATGCGATAAGCCCGCCACTTCCAATCCTGCGCAACGTAAAGGCAGACTCGCTTGGGCTTTTCAACTTTCACCACACGAAGGATTTTTCCGATGTCTTCGAGCACGCGCCCGAGGTAGCTTTCCACCAGCTCAGCCCCCTCGTCGATGAGTCCCTCCTCCACATTCGGCCAAGGAGCCACCGAGACGAAACCGCCGCTCTTTGCGCGCGCCCACAGTTCTTCGCAAATGTGAGGCGTGAACGGGGCGAGCAAGCGGAGCCAGACATTGAACACCCGCTTAAGCATGTGGGCGCGTGCCTCAGGCTGCTGCGCTCGTTTCATGTACCATCGCAGATTTTGCATGATGAAAAAGAAAGCGTGCTGTACGGCCTTGCGCGTCTCGAACGCTTCGAGTGCTTCGGTCACCGCTTGGACGTGTCTCTGGAGCTGACTCAGCATCCATAGCTCGGGTTGGGCAAAGCTCGGACTCCCCGTCTCGGGTAGCACAAGAATTTCTTCGGCCAATGAGTAAAAGCGCTCCAAGTTCCTCCGCATCGCCTCAACCTCGCTGGTTCGCCAATCTAGGTCCTGCCAGGGTTCGGAAACCGACATCAAGTAGAGCCGCACCGTGTCTGCACCGTATTCTCGAACGGCTTCGTTAATCGCGATGATGTTTCCCTTCGACGAGGACATCTTCTCCCCCTCGAGCACCGCCATCCCGAACGAAATAATGCCACGGGGGCAGAGCTTGGGGAAAAGCAGTGCGTGATGGAAAATGTGGAAGGTGAGGTGGTTGGGAATCAGCTCGTTCGCCGACATTCGGTAGTCGAGCGGGTACCAGTACTCGAACTCACGACGCATCCGCTCAAGGGCCTGCCGATCGATGCCTGTGGAACGAGAAATCGAATCAGCACTGCCCTTCCTGTGAAAAACGTAGTCGAAGACCTCGTCGGTGAGCTTCGCGGGGTCGATGGTTTTGAGAATGTGTGCAATCGTGTAGTAGGCCATGTATATCGTCGAGTCGCTGAGGGACTCAATTATCCACTTGGGATCCCAGGGCGCGGGCGTCCCCATTCCTATGCTGCGAGTGCACGGCCACTCGTGGAGCCACCCGATGGTGTGCTCAAACTGCGCTCGCGTCTCAGGAGGCACCAAGTCCATCCGCGCTAGGCAAGCCCGCGCCTTTTCCTTCCAGCCTTCGTCCGCGTAGTTCAGGAACCACTGATCCTCGACTACTTTCACTGTCACGGGTGTGCCGCACCTACAGACTACCGGTTTTGCCGAGAACTCGTACATCGTGGCAGCCTCGTTGTTCGCCAGCATGTCATCGCGCACGGCCGTTTTGGCTCGCGAGACCAGCATGCCTGCGTATTTCGGCACCCAGGAGCGCATTCGACCTTTCGCGAACTCGTTTCGGTAGACCTCGGCAGTAGCTTCTTCGAGGCGGGGGTCGGTTTGATCCTTGATCCCAATCCGATTGACGACATCTATTGCAGGAGACTCGCCGAATCCTTCGACCTCGATGAGTGAGATGGGCTTCAGTCCTTCCACATCGCTGGATTTTACCCCGTGAGCTTTGAGTGTGTCCGGGTGTTGCTGGAGTTCAAGTAGAGCGACATGGTCGTAAGGTGCGTGCGAAGGGACAGACCCAACCACCCCTGTAGCATTGTCCGGATCGACGAACTTAGCAGGGAGGATGGGGACTCGTTTGTGGGTAAGCGGGACTTCAACTTCTCTACCGAAATTTATCTGAATCGACGAGACCTCTCCGACCTGATATCCTTGATCACGCAGCTTCTTGACGGCTTGCTCGCTCACGATCCATCTTTCGCCGTTCACTTGGGCACTTACGTATTTCACATCGGGATTGAGCCAAAGATTCGTGACCCCAAAAACGGTCTCGGGGCGAAGCGTGGCGGCGGGGAGCACGTAGTCATCGATTCGATATTTCAACAGAGTGAACTCGACTATCCCGACACCCTCCCCCTCAAGCAAATCGTGGTCGGTCACAGGATTCCCACAGCCCGGGCACCACTTCACCGGATGCTTGCCTTTGACGATTAAGCCCGCGTCGTACAGCTTGTGATACTGCCAGGCGATGAATTTGCTGTAGGAGGGGTCGACGGTGGTGAACTCCCGCCGCCAGTCAATCGAGTAACCCAACCACTCCATCCCTTTTCGATAACTCAACTCGCTCTCGCGTGCGAAGTGAGTTGCGAAGTAGTGAGGATCTTCAAACTTTGGTAGTTCGGGCTCGGCAACGCCGTAGCGCTCAGTGAGCACCCGCACGAAACCAGGCTCTCGACGGGTGACCCTCTTGGCAGCTCCAACGATAGGGGTTCCTGTGAAGTGGTAGGCCATGGGGAACAACACGTTGAGCCCCCGCATCCGTTTGTAGCGTGCGATCACGTCGGGCACGGTGTAGGTGCGCCCATGTCCCACATGCATGGGGCCTGAAACGTATGGGTAGGCAACAGTGAGGTAGAACTTCGGCTTCTTGTCCGAGTCGACCTCGAAGAGCTTTGCCTCGCGCCACGCCTGCTGCCATTTGGCGTCTAGCTCCTGAAAGTTCATCATGCCCCTCCTTACGCTTGTTGCTTCTCACATGTTTCAAGTGCTTTTCGAAGCGCAGCGATCAAGTAATCCGCTTTCGGGCCGCCTCCTTGACCAAGCTCTGGTTTTCCACCGCCACCGCCGCCCAACACCTTCGCGGCTTCGGCAGCTATCGCGCCGCAGTCAGCTCCTGCACGCACGGCTTCCTCCCCAGCCATCACCACAAGCTTGGCCATTGCATCGCGCACGCCAAGCACAACAACTAGCCTCTTATCTTCCCGCGTCAGGGCACTCGCGATTTTGATTAACTGATCCGTACTGGCATCCTCAATCTCCTCACATATCGCTTGCACCCTCCCCACCTGCTTGATTTTTGACCGCAGCTCGGTGATTCGGAGTTCAGCCATCCGATCGCGTAATCTGTCTAGCTCCTTCTGCACTGCCTTCCACTCGTCGAAGAGCTGCTGGGCTGCTGCCGCCGCTCGATCGGGCGTGGCGCGCAGGATTTCTGCCGCCTTGGCGAGTTGCCGCTCCTGTGCTTGTACGAACTTCAGCGCGGCATCTCCAACAGCAAACTCAACCCGCTCGACGCCATCTTGAATCCGTTCGGTTCGTATAATCTTGATGAACCCAATCTCACCCGTGCGCGAACAATGAGTTCCAGCGCAAGCCTGAGTATTCCAATCTTTCGCTTCCACCACTCTAATTTTCTTTCCGGGCACGATCCCTCCCTGATAAAGGTCGAAGCCGTACTTTCGCTCGGCTTGATTTCGATCCATCCACTCAGTGTTCACCGGGCGGTTCTCCATCACTATCTCGTTCGCCAAGTGTTCGATTTCCCGCAACTCCTTGGGTTCAATGCGCTTGAAGTGGGAGATGTCCAAACGTGTGCGCTCGACTCCCTTTTGTACCCCGTGCTGCCAGATATGGTCGCCAAGCACTCGTCGGGCCGCCCCGAGCAGAATGTGAGTCCCTGTGTGGTGACGCATGAGAGAGCTGCGGCGAGCCCAATCAATCTTCCCACGCACACGTTGCCCAGCCTTAAAAGGATTCGGCTTCACGCGGTGCAGGATGATGTCGCCAGCTTTTTTGACATCCACAACCTCGGCCTTGGTTTTCCTGACTTCAAGCGACCCCACATCGCTCGGCTGCCCTCCACCTTCCGGGTAAAATAAAGTTTGGTCGAGCACGACGTAGTCATCGATGGTTTGCAACACTTTCGCTTTGAACTCCCGAGCGTATGGATCTTTGTAGTAAATGGTCTTCGTCGGGGAGAGGCGGCTGAGCTTCTCCTTCGAGACAGGAGCTGCGGCTGCGGGAACATGCCGGGCTCGACTGTGAGACTTCGCAACCTTGATGTAAAAATCATCCGGAACCTCCACCACAACACCAGCCTTGCTAGCAACCTCTTTCACGATGTCAGGTGGGAGCCCGTGGCTATCATAGAGTTCGATGAGATTCTCAGAGGAAAGGGGTTTGCCCTCCGCACGGAGTCCTCCCGCGAGTCGCTCGACCAGCTTGCTCCCCCGAGAAATTGCGTCCCGGTAGCGCCGTTCCTCGAGCCCGATTACCTCCAAAATGTAATCCTCCCGCTCTTTCAGCTCGGGGAACTGAGGCGTGAGCTGCTTGAGTTCGAGCGCCATTAGTTCCGCGAGCGGCTTCCTTAGTTCCAGCTCCCGAAGCAAACGTAGGGTGCGCCGGAGCACGACGCGCGCGAGGTAGCCTTCCTTGACGTTGCTTGGGGTTATCCTATCCCCAAACATGAACGCCAGACATCTCAGGTGGTCAGCAATTGCGTAGACGGCCTCGACCGGAACCAAGAGTTTATCCAACTCTTCAACACTCACACCTGTGCGGGCTGCGACCTTTTTCCGAAGCATGAGGAGGTCTCGCCCCGTCTCGATGTCCATGAGCCCGGCGAGTTTTGAGTTTTGTTCAAGTACGTCAGCTGGAGGCATGCGAACTCCAGCAAACTTGCGCAACTGTTCAACCACTGGCCCGAAGATAGCCTCATAGCTCGAAGCGACGCCTTGCGAGATCCAAGCGAAGCGTTCCAAGCCATAACCAGTATCGACAATCTTCAGGGGAAGCGGCGCATATTTGCCATCCTTGCTTACATATTGCATGAACACGAGCGTCGCGAGCTCCAGCCCGCGCACGTTTACTTCAAAGTCCTCTCCAGCGTTCCCCCCACCCTCCCAGAAGTCCTGGATATATGAGATTTCATCGGAACGAATTCCTAGCTCTTTCGTTAAGAACTCATGGCAGAGGGCAACGGTTTCGTCATTCCAATAGATGCGTTCACGGCGGGAGTTGAAAGCATGATGACCGCCCATGAAGAAGAGCGTAAAGTGTCGTCCCGAGCGCCCGACGTTGTCGATGTCCTTTAGGCGGATGCTGGGCTGGCTCACAACGAGGGGGTTTGCAGGAGGCGGAACCAATCCGCTCGTCACCCAAGGCTGGAAGTCTGCGATCGAGGCAATCGTGAGGAAGATGTCGTCACGCCACCGAGCCACGACGGGGTAGCGCTTGATTACCTTATGCCCTCGACGCTCGAAGAATTTCAAGAAAGCCCGCTCTATTCCCGCCAGCGAGTATTTCCGCTTCGTTGGGGGTTTTCCTATGAACGCGTACTCGTCACAAGGAGTGTCACCGCAGGTTTTCCGCCCTGATTTGAGCGTCCAGAAGGTGCGCCCACAACTCTGGCACTGTCTGCGCTCGAAGCCCTCCCGCTTGAAAAGGGCCGCTTTGTAGATGTCCTTCACGTGCTCCCCGCCAAGCAAATATCAGAGCGGAGGTTAAAAGTTTCGCTGGTCAATGCCAAATTATTCTTAGCTCAGAAAAACTGAAGGCTAGGACTTGCATCAACCGAACAGCGCGCCAAGTCCGGCCAAAGCTTCCTCTTCTTTCTTCTCCTCTTCGACTTTCTTCTCTTCCTTCTTTTCTTCGGCCTTTGCTGGAGCCGCCGCAGGTGCAGCTGCCGCAGGAACTGCCGCGCTCTTGATCGCATCTTCGATATTCACTCCTTCAAGCGCTGCGACTAGGGCCTTCACTCTAGCCTCGTCCACCTGCGCTCCCGCTGCTTTGAGGATGTTCGCTAGGCCAGCCTCGTCCACCTTCTTGCCAGCCGAGTGCAGCAAAAGAGCCGCATGTACATATTCCATGTTAATCCCTTTCGTCTTTATGAATACTCCAATATAAATTAATGCGTTTCGGAAAGAAAATACTTCATAATTAAGGGGTTGAAAATACTCGTCCGTTGAGCTCCAGCTAAGCATATAGTGATTTAGTCTTTTTTATCCACAGATTTGGGCTTCTCCTCTGGTTTTGCCTCTGGCGCTGGCGCGGTTGTGAACATGCCCCTAAGCTCCTCGTCGAGCGCTTTTTCATCTTTAGAGTGAACGGATGCAGCCAGACCAATCATTTCAGCGTAAGCTCTATTCAACAGCGCCGGCATGACTTCCGAGATGGGCAAGCGCACATTCAGCGCCAAGTTGCGCGCAGCGGCACCCGCTTTCGCGATCATCACGCCAATTGTAATGCTGGTTGGGTAGTCCGCGTTTATCGCGAGATTCACCGCACTGACGCAAGCGAGCTGGAGTTGTCCGATGGCTTTTGCCTCGTCGAACTCGAGCACCTCACCCGAGAATAGCATGCCAGCCTCGTAGACGGTCCGGAGCTTCAGTCCGAGCTCAAGCGGGCGGATACCGAACTTCACAAGCACATCGGCGACCTCCTTAGATATCACATCTCCCTCCTTCAAAAGCAGACAGTCTTCGAGGATGACGATTTTCCCCGCTTGGATTCTCGCCTTGATCCCCACGCGCTGGAGCTCTCCGACCACGGGCCCTGGGGCGAAGTCAGTATCTCCGGCTGGGATTACGATGTCCCGAGGCGAACTGGAGCCGGGCTTCGCGGGGGCGCTGGTCTTGCTCTCGCGAAGAACCTTGCTGAGTTTGAACGGGTCCACGCGCGCGAGAATAAGCGCTGTTGGCCCCCGCAGGTGATCGATGAGTTCTTGGAGCTTGGGATCTTTTCGCTCAGCCACCCGATCGAGCGAGAGCTTCAACAGAGTGTTTTTGGAAACGATGATCTCGGCCTGTTCCCTTAACTTCTGGCGCATTTGCTGGAACTGCGCGGCTGGGAGATCCGCGATGTCGAGTATCCCAACCACCGGGTAGCGCTCGAGCTTCTCGACGAGCTCGCTGACGACCTCCTGCTTCCAAGGCGCAACTTTTTCAACTTTCACCGCCATTCATCACACCTCAACTTTGACCGGTTTCCCCATCGTTGTCTTGAGGTGGATTGAGCGCACCTTGCTGAGACCCTCCAACCTGTGTTCGACCGCATCGAGTACCGCCCGCGCATTCTCCGCGAGCTCCTCATCGCGCATGTTTTCAACACCGATGTGAGCACGCAGGGTTGGTTGGTCCCTCGTTCGCACCTTTAGGGTTTTCTTGAGACGCTCAATGAGTGGCTTCTGGTTGACCGTGGGTGGGACCGGTTTAGGCATTTTTCCCCTCGGGCCCAACACAGGTCCGAGCGCTTTTCCTATCATGACCATAAAATCGGCTTGAGCTAGGAAAAATTGAAATTCATCGGCTAACTTCTTTGCCCGCTTTCGCTCCCGCTTGAGAGTTTCGATGTCCGTGCGTCCAAGCACAATATCTGCACCGGCATCCCGCGCCTGACGTGCGAACTCCCCCTCCCCGAAGACGCCGACCTTGTACGGCTTGCCGACTTCGTAGGGGAGCGCGATGTCTAGGTCGATGCGCCCCTCTGGCTTCTTAGGGTCGATGTCCCTCAGGTTGACCGATAGGTCGACACCCTGCACAAATTTTCGCTGATGGCTGTTTTCCCGCATAAGCTTGATTGCCTTGAGCAAGTTTTCACTTAAAACTGGCATTATTTCAACACCTCGTCGTATTTTCCTTCGTCCACCTCACGTTGTACTTCGCGAGCATCTTTACCCTCCACTGTCACACCAGCACTCACACATGTCCCGAGAACCTCCTTGACTGCAGCTTTCAGCCCCTTGGCCAGCGTGCCTTCGAGTTTCAGCTTCGCGATTTCGACCGCTTGAGTGAGGGCGAGATTTCCGACGACTTCCGTGCCAGAAGTTTTCGCTCCCTTCTCTAGGCCTAATTTCTTTTTAATCAGTGCAGCGATAGGTGGTGAGCCGACTTCGATCTCAAATTGTTTTGTCTTCTTGTCTACGATTACGCTCACGGGGACCTTCATACCCTCGAAAGTTGATGTCTTCTCATTTATCTTCGCTACCACCTGCCCGATGTTGATGCCGAGCGGACCTAGGGCTGGACCTAGCGGTGGACCGGGACTGACTTTCCCGCCTTCGACTAACACCTTGACTCTCGATTTCATCGCAATCGCCTCACCTAAACGATAGGCGTGATTCCCTCAAAAGTAGGCTCCACGCGGTAAAAAAAGCTGTGGTGCAGCTGACTATTCGGCGACTTCAAGTTTTCCGTACATGCCCGAGCTAACATGGACTTCATCGCGGAAGAGCCTCGAATATCCGTTGCGGATCCGAACCGTACAGCCGACCTTGACACGATCGATATCTTTGTCCCAGAGCGAGATTTTGATTCGCCCAGAGTCGTCCTCCCCGATCGCGGTGGTCACCTTGCCCTCTCGTCCAGCCCGGCTGACGTACGGGCGCGAATCTTCGATTTCGACGATTTTCATATCTAGGTCTATGCTTCGCATTCCAGGCTTTACATCGCTTGCCTTCATTTAGCTTCCTCCTCTTTCTCCTTTTTTTGAATCACCTTCACAAAATCACCTCGAACCGTGACCGGAATGGGAACGGTTGCCTCGAAGAGCTCGACGGTTATCTCTTCCTTCCCCTCATCAATCCGAATTATTCGCGCTCGCTCCCCTCGGAAGGGGCCTGAGGTGTGCTCGACGATGTCCCCGATCTCCATGCCTACGACGACCGGCTTCGGCACGAGGAAGCGCTCAATCTCGCTCATAGGGATTTCGCCCGGGATGACGCCCTTCGCATGCTTGATTCCGCCCCGCACCTGCTCTACAACAGATTTGCCGGTGGCCTCGACAAACACATAGCCTCTTATTCCTGGGGGCGAGAGCACGGTCTTAATTGGTAAGTTGAAATTTTTCGCACGCGTCACAATCATATCCGCTGTGTTCTTCTCCTGACCTATGGTTGAGCGGATTGCGAATATGGCTGACTTCTGGATTTCCTCCATTTAATCACCTTACGTGGCTGGTGTCGCACCGAAAAAAACTCCGACGAGCATTATCAAGAACCCTATGAAACCTATGAGCATGATTCCCATCCCGGTGATTTTCGCTACTTGTAAGTATTCGCTTCTGTCTGGCTTTCGCGCTATCCGCAACACGCGTTTACAATTAGAGAGGAACTTTCGCATCTACAAGGACTCCAGTCCTAGGTCTACGGGCTCACCCTCTCGTGGGAGCTGCTCACCTGGACCAAGCGCGTAGGGTGAGTGGACTCCAGAGAGCACGACCATGACCCGCACCGCGTTCTTCATGTCCTCGGATATCTGCGCACCCCAGATGACTTGGGCTTCTGGATCAAGAGACTCGGAAATGTGAGAGATGATTCGCTCTGCCTCCTCGAGCGTCATGTCCGGGCTCCCGATCACGTTCACGAGCACTCCCTTTGCCCCGGTGACGTCGACATCTAGAAGCGGGCTGTTCAGTGCTTCCTCGACAGCCTCCTTGGCGCGGTTGTCGGTGTCGGATTCGCCTATACCCAGCATCGCCACCCCGCCGCCCTGTAGCACCGTGCGCACATCAGCAAAGTCGAGGTTGATGAGCCCGGGCTTCGTAATCATCTCCGTTATTCCTTTGATTGCATCCATCAGGAGTTGATCAGCTACCTTAAATGCCGCCCCAATGGGAATGTCTGGCGCAAGCTGGAGCAACTTGTCATTAGGAATCACGACCACTGTGTCTACTACCTCTCGAAGGCGCACGAGCCCCTGCTCGGCATTCAACCTCCGGCGCGTCCCCTCGACGGAGAAGGGTAAGGTCACAACGCCGATAGTTAACGCCCCGAGTTTTTTCGCAATCTCGCCCACGACAGGTACCGCACCGGTTCCAGTCCCCCCGCCTAAGCCGCAGGTCACGAAGACCATGTCGACACCGTAGATGTGGTCCTTCACAATCGCTTCGTCCTCTCTCGCGGCAGCCTCTCCCTTCGCCGGATCATTGCCGGCTCCGAGGCCACTCGTTATTTCGCGCCCTATGAGGATTTTTCGATCGGCGGCCGTGTAGAGCAAGTCTTGAGCATCGGTGTTGAGAGCTATTGTGTCGACGCCTTCGATGCCAACTCCCATCATGCGGGAGAGAGTGTTACAGCCCGCGCCGCCGCAGCCGACGACGGCAATTCGGGCTCGCGCCTCCTGCAAAGCCCGTTCGAGCTCCTCGTTAGTAACCGTAGGGACTGCCTTAGACACCTTAGCTCTAGCGGTTGAAATTCCCGGCTTCGTAAGTTCAAACCCCGTCTCGGGAGAGAACACAGCCGATTCAGTCTTCTGCAATCAAATCCCTCTTATCATCCACGTTGGCAAATTTCTCCCGAGTTAATTTAAACCTTTGCCCCACTGAGGATTTCCCGCGTACGTATCGCTTGAATGCCCAGCCTGTCGGCGACCCGCTGGGAAACCTGACGTTGTTCACCGCTCATGCCCTTCCAGTCAAGTGCCAGCAGTTCTACGCCTCCTCGGGTACGAACGAACGCTCGCTCAATCAACGTTTCATCGATGCTCGCGTACTTTGGGAAGATGTGTCCCACTCCAACGTCGGTTGACAGGACCACATTGGTGTGGCGGGGGGCGTAGTGGGGTCCTCCGAGACCTATAGCATGGCGGCACTTCATCGGTAAGGTCGCTGCGGCCATAATCGCTCGGGCAACAGCTTCCCCGGCT